>Ga0123354_10001076_pt1 | contig 31527 bp, 6 predicted proteins | sample TergutLab28metaG_2_FD_97872 | JGI IMG/M metagenome (GOLD analysis project Ga0123354, IMG submission 97872) | Labiotermes labralis P4 segment gut microbial communities from Petit-Saut dam, French Guiana - Lab288 P4 | ecosystem: Host-associated > Arthropoda: Insects > Digestive system > Gut ... | reverse complement strand
TTATCACTGATTTCTTTTAATATGACCACTGGACCAGATTACTGCTAGGTACGTAGAAGACATATTTTAAACAGTCTTAAATGGCGAATAAAAATGCAGTTATATGAGTAGAACTTGACCAGGACTAAAATATTTCGTAAAGCCTATAAATGTTTAAGTCTTGAAAATCGAAATTGAAAAGAATTTACTCACAAATAATACTGGGAATATTTCAATTCCATGTTCTCCTAAGCGGAAAGACTCCACTATACTTCAAAGAGCAGAATTCTAATATAGGGAAACCTATATCTTTCCTTTAAAGTGACAGGAAGTTAAACTATTAATTAAGAAAGAAACTGCTAATTAACTACTACAAGATGTGTGTGTTTCCTGTTCATACCTCCCTTTTTCCATTAAAATGCGAGAGTCACTTCACACAGAATAAGGCACTTGGAAATCAGAACTCTGCCTTCATTTGTTCACTTTAACGTCATCTCTCGCTCAGGCAGAACGCTGACTTTGATTACTTGAGGACGGAATCCTGGGGAGAATATTTAAACCCAAGAGCCAGGACGTGACAAGATGATGGAGAAAATTATATAATCAAGAGCTTCGAAATATTTCCTTCGCTTAATGTTGTCAAGGTTATTAAATCAAGGTAGATAACTTACATGAAACGCGCAGTAGGCATGAGGAGAGATGACGAACGTAATATCAAACTTTTCTACCAACTTGGATGCAGGGGATTATTTAGAAAAGCAGTCATTTGGGGACTATAAAAATAAAAAAAAACAGAGCGAATCTTTTGTCGCTTCAACAATGAACATAATAAAGAGAAGCAACATTTACGGAAGCAGAAGTCTCCGGATTATCAAAATGGAACCGAGGTGAACATCATAAATTGATATATGATCAGTTCTGCGTGGTATTGTTTTCCCTTTTCGGACATCCAGACCTGTAAGCACCGTACGATTTGCACTTTCTTTTAGAATTCCCTCTGTAATACTTGTAAAAAAGATGTCCAATATACATCTTTCACAACACTTTAATTAATACCACTTTATATACTTTCAAACACAACACGTTTCGACCGCTATAGCCATTAGCGGTTACAAATACTATAAATAATCAGAGAAAATTATTTATATATAATCATAAAACTGAGCCGTGCCCGAGAGGCTCGGCTCAAGGTCGTCACTACGCGGAAAAATCGCTTCTAGGATGTTCTTTCCCTTTAACTTTTCCTCTCAAGGTTGTCATCCGACGATTGGCTGCCGTGGGGAGTGAAAGGTTTGGGGACGTCAACTCTACGAGTTTTCTTTTTGGGTTTTCGAGCCAGGGGTTCTCACTCGTTTTTTGGATTTGTTGGAGAAATCGTCTCGCCGGAGTTGGCCAGACGGAGGAGTCCTGCTTGTCCTGGTTCTTTTCCGTATCTCAGCGAACGTTCGGGTATGTCAGTAAGACAAAATTGAATTTTGGTTTATGGATTTTAAATTCTTATTTCGATCATTTGTTGAGCATACTCGGCGTCTGCTCAGTAGGCATTTGATCCGCGTCGTTGAGCTGACGCGGGATGGGGCGAAGTGGAATGCAGGGGGTAGTAGGATCCTGGAAATTTTGTTAGTATTTCTTTTTCTTCAATTATTGTGCGAGTCAGACTTGTAATTTTTTACGCCCTTGCTTTGCGTTGCATGTACAGAGTATGTAAAAGTCCAGTTCTAGTCGAAGGACACGTAAACTGAACTGTAAAAGACGGTAGTCTGTGTAACGTAACATTGTTTGATTGGAAGCTGTACTTTGGCTTGTTAATGTAGGCGTGAAGCCTGTGTATACACGGAGTTGTGTATTGAGATGTTACGAGAGAAACTATTCACTACGATGTTGATCGACTGTAACTACTTGTATCATTTGGTGTTGTACATGTTGTTCTGATTCTGGTTTAGTTGTTGTATGTTTAATTTCTCGGAATATATTTATACATGTATTGGTACCACAGTATTACATTTGGTGTCTGTAAAGTGACACGTTTGTTTATACAATTCCCGCAAGAGTTCTGTGTTACGGAACCCAGCCGCCCAAACAATTGATGGTGATTCTTAGTGCGAGCCCCCTCCGCCCCCCGCCCCCCGGTTTTTACATCACGTGCTACTTTCCGTTATCGGGTTGCGACCCCGAGGCCTCAAAACCTTTATTAAGATAGAAATCACATTATTTTACATAAAGATTAATTATTTCGAAGGTTTCAGTTCTCAATGTTTTTGGGCAGAAGCATCTGTAGCTTACATACAGAATGTAAAATTTTTACTGCATTAGGATTAAAAATTTAGATTCAATGTTCTTTTTGAAAAACACTACTACTGTAAGCCAGATATCAAATTACACCTAATATAAATCTTCCGTTTACATACGTAACCAAGTTCTTATTTTTCTTTCCTATGATGTTATATAGACGTTGTGTTGTGTGGTCGTTAAACTGCGTCACTTTGTAGTCTTAGACATATTTCACACGGTGTTTTAATTTTCTTGTAAATTCGGAGCTTATCGGGTTTTTGGGTAGGAAGTATTGTAGAGGGTATTGTGTGTTTATGATGAGGTGTACCGATACCTACACTAGCAGGTGGAGTACTCTAATCAGAGAATCACATTTCAGTTTTTAGTCCTAATCGAAATAATTTTTACATTTTTAATGTTTGCTGTAGATGCTCAGCCCAGACCTGCAGAATATTACGACTTTATAAAGTAACCAATTAGCATGTAAAAGAATGGGATCGCGTTCTTAAAATAAATTTTACGTTTACACGTAGAACAATTTTCTCTGATAATTTTTATTATTCATAACTGATAAGGGCCTTTGTGATCGAAGCATTTTGTTATGTTTTAAAGTACATAAAGAATTATGAAATAGCTTTGTGGCTAACGGACACATAATACCTTCATACAAATTCCGCATGTAACAACAGGGGCTAACTGAATAGCCCATAATAAAATCACGAATTAATAATCCCCCTTTAATCGTTCAAAGTACAGCATTACGTGTATAATATTTCAAAGTCCTAAAAATTTTGCAAACTGCCTGTGTGCCTTCTTACTCACGTACAATCATCGATTATTTCCCTAAAGAGCATAAACAAGTGCTACTTTGTAGTGGCGTTAGGTTACTGTGTTGCATGAACTTAATCGCTCAGGATTATTTAGATAATTTTCATATTTCAAAAGGGCTTAACAGGCTGTAAATACCCGGCCACTCACATCGGAGTTCCGGGATAGACACCGGCTCAAATGTATGTTACACAAATTGCACTGGGACACGTTTCTCTTCCAATAATTCGGTTCTTCCCTGTCACTACCATTCCAAAAATGCTCCACACCCATCTATACCTACATACTACTCTTAGATCAAAGACAGGGAGTCTTCAAAAAGTAATGAGCACTAAATTAAAAATATATCAATTTTTCCACATTTCTATAGTAATGGAAAATAGATTTTTCCTTTGTTTTTCCTAATTTATATTCATGAAAGAGTACAATATTAATGAGAGAATTTAGAATAAATTTAGTGGGCATACATAACCTATGTATTTAAAGTAGGCCTATTTTTAATTAACTACTCTTATACGCAAATCGTGACACATTGAACGATTCTGCTACAACTGTGTAATGTACCTAACATCGCATGATTCGCTTGGTTCGAAGGCAATATTGTGCCGACACCATCGTGAAAAACTTCACATCAAGTAGTGGAGGTTCTGTTCCCACTAATCGGAAAAAGCTTTCCTCTTTTCTACCGCTTCTAGACTGGTTCTGAAAGGCAAAGAATCTTCTACCAGGTTAGAATCGGAGAAAAATTTAAAGCGAGTGCACCGTCAAGATGACGATATGCAGCTGAGGATCAGAATGCATAGGTCTATGCCTCAGATCACCAAATGTCTTTATGGCCTGGGGCTCAGTTAAGCACTGGGACAGTTTTAACTGCATTACTCGTTACTTTTACTTTATTTGATTATGGTAAATTGTGCCCTGTGTGAATATAACTGTAAAACGTGCACCTCTGGAGAGGTGGGATCTCTACTGACGGGTATTGCAGGACGTTCTGAGTACTCTGGGAGCGACAAGAGTATCTGTGTGTTACTCCAGGAAGCCTGCAGTATAGATGCCCCGTGTAGCGAATCCAGTGTCTGGAGCATCTGCGACCTTACCTACAGCGCGCCGTACTGGCTGCCCCCACACTGATTCGGAAATCAATGACACCCCCAACTGTCACCTCCGCTATCCTCGTGATAACACTGCAGTTCGTGCCTAGGCGAAATCTAACACTATGAATATCTGTCAGTTGTTGATTATAGTTAAATAGAGTTTTGTTGTGGAGATATTTTGCAAACAAACTCTTGATAAAACAACAACTAAATGGAATAGCTTAAAATGTATCTTACTAATATAGGTTACTAGGATGGAAAATATAACTGGAAGTGGCTCTTGTCATGGCTTTCCTCAGTCATTCCAGGAAAATGTTTCCATGGTAGATATGTGATCTTTTGGTATTTTACGCAGCATGCAAAGGTAATTCCATACCGAAGTTGCGGGACAACCTATCGGTCCCATATCAAGAGCCAAGCAGTTCAAGAAGAACGTTGATAACAGACTACCAAACTACGCTATGTTAAACTCTAAAAGAGCGCTTATTATTTAAACCGCAGCGAAAGTCTGCAATCATGCCTCTGTACTACCTACCCACATTTGGGACAAGACTGTTTCGCTCCCTATCCATCCTAATTCATCAGTCATTTTTTAACATGCGTACCGTGCATCTTGATATTGTCAACGTTTTATTTATTCACTAACTGATGCCCTAGTGAATTGTATTAAAAACAATATTAAAATTTACATTAACATTTATATTAAAACAGCTCCAACATGTTACGGTATTACAGTTACACCATCATCATTAGGGAGCGCACTAATTTATGCTTACTAAAGGTACAGTTGTTAAAATAGTCCATTAAAATACATCGGTGTGTGGTTAATACGATGATGGTGTGGCTGCATATATCAGATCCTTATTGGTGTCTGTATATTGCATTGTTCGGCAGTAGACTTAGGGAATGCGTAGCAGTCCACTGCCGAAAAATGCAACATACAGACACCAATAAGGACCCAATATATGCAGCCACACCACCATCGTATTAACCACACACCGATGTACTTTAATGAACTATTGTAACAACTGTAACTTTAGTAAGCACAAATTAATGCGCACCTTGATGATGATGATGTAAAATACACCGAAACATGTCGGAGCTGTTTTAATGTAAATTTTAATATTGTTTTTAAGACAACTCACTATTGCTTCAGTTGGCGAATAAATTAACTTTGATAAACATCAATCATTATTCACTCGCTCATTCGAAGCTAACAGTAATAATATTGAATAAGAGGTAGGTTAAGTGTCAAGTAACGTAAGCTGTAAAAGTTCTGTCACAAGCAGTTTAGCCATAACAACATAAGCACTAACAGTTCTGTCACAAGCAGTGTAGCCACAACAACCTGCACAACATTCTGAAGCTTCAAGAGGCACAGCAGTGCTCTAAACACACCACAAAATTTGTATATTCCTATTCTTAAATAATAAATTTTATAAAAATTTTAATTGTTTTGATAACACGTATAATTATAAATTAAAGAGCCTAACACAATAGTAGAACAAATAAATAATAATAATAATATAATGAGAACAATATGAATGAGAAGAAGATTAATGCAGATCCCGGTTACCGCGCAGTGTAAGATGTTAGGATCGCGGGTTCTAACCTCGCTGAGGTCATAGATGTTCGTCTGTTATGTTTGTTGTGTGTTCTGTAGGTAGTGAATTCTGCGGCGAACTGGTCATTAGTTCAGAGGAGTCCTACCGGGAGGGTGTGTCTGATAGTGTGTGATCTAGAAACCTGAAGAATGCGGTGGTCTGGGCTCCATTTGGGATGTTCGGTCACAGAATTATTAATAGTAATTATTATCAACATTATTATTATTATTATTATTTTATTTCCAGCACGAACATTACGATGGACTGTACTAGCAAAACTGAGAGTAGCTTCACTCACTTGGACACTTGAACTTATCCGCTACCCCGTAGCGGTCAGCCAACTCCACGAATCACAAAAATGTCCTCCCACGCCAAACCAGGGCACGTGATTCCACTCATCAGTTCTCCTGAACTGAAAGTTTATTCCTTCCGGTCTACATATGTAACAGACGAAGACTTCGCCCTTCCATAAAATAAGTTTACAAATCTTAAGAAAAATTGGAGCAGAAAAGGAGGGTGAAATGCAGAAAAAATAGAGATATGAAGGATTTATCTCTCCATGCCGACTAGGTAGATTTATGAGAGATGTCAGAAGGATAAAATGTTGGTATGGTTATGACAGTCGGTACGTGAAAGACGCGGCGTCTCAGAAGACCATAATCTGTCGCACCAAACCATAAAATTCTTGTAACATCTTTCTAGAGTGAACACCCATTCTATAACACAGATAACTACTCTTTTAAGCCTGATATTTAGTACTTTTGAGAGCATAAATGAAGATTATTTTCTGTACAACGACAGGTAGAAGTACACATAAAACTAATGCGGGCTAATACCACCATGGCGACGACAATAAGCGTACAAGAAGGAACTACATCGGAAGTAGCGAATAATATTCCTACGTCGCATTATGTATTGTATAGCCAGATTTAAAAACACAGGGCAGAGACATATCACACTACACATCACTGCCAGCATTGTGTCATCCGAATACAGCAACTCAGCCTCATTTATTTCTATTTCTCTGCAATTCCGACGTCTTCAGCAAGGATTAATTCACTACCTGACAGCTTTCGTTCATAAATATTACCTTCAACTTGTTCTAGATTTCGGAATCTGTTTATTTCTTACGAAGTATGCACGGATCCTTTTTTTGTGTTATTTGCATTTCTTCTTGCCCCTTTGAATGTTAGGATCTGTAATTGTTCTTACGTTAGGATTTAATGTTCTCTTCCTTAGTATTATATTATAATTTATATCAGACCTGAGACAGTCAAGTACAAGAATATAAAATGGCACAACCCAGACAATTTCAGCTCACAACTGTCCAGCACTTGCTTCTAAATTGCACCTTCATAACAATAAGTACTTTCATAAAGCAACTACTTACACATTATTATTATTACGCATTATATGAAGAATTATTGCAGGCTCAACATCCACAGTTCTCTCAGCTAGCATTTCATTACATTTTGTTCGAGCTGTCAGTCAGTGCACTGATGGGTTCAAACCAAAGTTTTGGAAGCCTGCAGCTTTTTCCCTAATCATGGTTTATGGGACAAAACAAAACTGATGATATTGTAAAAGCCCCTTCGAATTCACCCACAGGCAAACACTTTTTTGCTGCAGCTCACTTTCCTTCGTTATTTGCACAATTTTCTCAAGTGACAAAATAGTGGGGCTTGAGAAACGTTTAATTATAATTTTCCCTCTCTCTTTGCCCACTTATCAGCTGCAACAAACTTCACTTAGTGCTCCCTTGAAACACAGACCTTTTGCTCACCGTCTTCTCGGAACAACCATGTTCATAGCTGCTTCAGAGGAACATCGAAATCGGAAACATGACTACAAAAGTATAGAGAACACGTACGGGCCTGTCAAAGGCATAAAATTGAATTCCATAAATACGAAAGTGGTGTTGTAACGTTGAGTGCCCTATTTACAAGCCCTCTTCAGTGAAACTTCGCAATGGTAAATATTGACAAAAGAACTGAAAATAAAAAAATATATGTATATATAATACAAACGGTACTACAGCGAGAGTGAAGAAAGCCACGGGGGAAAAAGGCGGTTCGATTAAAGCCTAAATCTCGACCCGGGCAAATTGCTATATGGCGAAAAAACGAACAGAATATACCGCATTGTACCTCGCCAGTGCCTTTATTAAGACAGACTTCAGCACACTCACGGGCTACGTAACACTGGCTTTGGTCAGGTTACATTTTTTATAGTTCAAGAAACAAAAATAAGCACAAAATGCTGCATAGGCCAGAGTAAACATTTGTTGTGCTTAAATAAGACACCGCACCAGTAAAACGTATGGAGGAGAGGTGTTACAACTCCACTGACTCTTATTCTCGGTAACAGACAGAGATGAGTGGTAACTGTCATGTCTCGATTACTTTACCTTGTTACACGAGTCCCGGGTGTCAGTGTTGGGAGTTGAGTGAGCCGCAGGGCTAGTCTGGATTTACAGAAGAGAAAGTTCTCTCACTCCTGCCGGAGGCGAACAGTAACTGGGCTGTCATCGACGTCGTATTCTACATACTACACTGAGAGAGGTATTGCGGCTCCAGGAAAGAGGGTTTTTACACTAAAATCTGGATGCAGAGCAAGTCAATCTGAAAGCGATAAAGGTAAACTGAGGTTTGTAGGACTTTAGGTCCTTCTAATACTTTCAAAAGAAGTAGCATAAGGAATTTTATATATATATATATATATATATATATATGTGTGTGTGTGTGTGTGTGTGTGTATATTCATCTCCTCCTTCCAGTGAACTGGTGGTACGCGGGGTTTTTAGAGGTTCATCAACAAGCGACTCTTATTGTGCTTGTGATGTTAAAAAGTATAAATTGTCCGACAACTTAAAGCATCACACTGTGAAGGCCTTTGCGAAAGTGGAGGCCTAGTTCCACACATTCTAGACCTAGGTCCTGATTGCAAATGATTGGTTAGCTTCAAGCGCCAGTATAATTACTGCCAAGAAGAAGAGTTTTAATTTGCACAAAAAAATCACAAGTGAAGTTAAAGTTTCCTTTGCATGGCAAGAATGGGTACGGGGGACAGGGTTATCATTCTACGCATACTTAGCACCGTCGCTAAGTGCAGGTGAGCTGCCAGCTTCACTATCCGACCGCTTTTCCCCCGAAAAAATTGTCCCTTTTGCCAACCGAATAAAAATATGGTTGAATTCCCAAACCGTTTTGTTCGCTTGAGAAGAAAAATATTCTCTTGCTTCTAGCAGGAATCGAACCACGAATCCTCAGTCGTCCAGCCCGTCGTCTGGTGACTATGTCGGTTGACATGTTGAGGCTCCAATCTATGCCACAAACCGCGACACAGCTTCATACAACTGTACAACAGACTGTACGACAAGTTTGTTTGTTGACGCTTCGTTTTACAACAGCTCGTAACGTTTGATTATTCTTCAACCTCGTGTTGACTCTCGTAATCGATCGTTCACAGAGTTCGGTATCAGCTGTAGAATGGTACAGAGCCGACATCCTTCGTCCAACGTCGGAACTGCTACACAGTATTTTCACAGCCTTACGTCAGATGGAGTGAAGCTTAAATCACCAGATATCTCCTCAGCGTTCCAATTTAACGTATATTTCAGTCATAGCTGATAAATGAAGAAAATGGCAGTTTTCAAAAATGCTACTGGTGTGCAAAGCTCATTTCATCTAAGATCTTTACCTGCACCAAACGAATCAAATCATGTCATTCTTGCAATCAATTGGTTAGAAGAATCGATATCTCAGCAATCGGAAACAATACATATCGACCAAGATATATCGAGATTTTCGCAAGCTCGCGAGCCGCCTTATTGATTTAAAGCCAAAATACGGGGCTTTATCCAATAGGTGGCAGATTCTAACGTTTTCTATCGCCAAAATATATAACAATTGAAATAATTAGCAGCAATTAACTTTAAAGAAAGCATCACAAAGTGCTAGAATAAATATATAATAAAATTAATTATATACTTCAGCACTACCTTTTTTTAAATTAAAACATAAGGCTACATGTTTCGACCCATCAGTCGGTCATCTTTATGCCTACATAGCAGACTAAGTGCTGTGTGCACACAACACCAGTGACTTAGACTGCTATTTTTTTATGTTTGCTGACCGTGCACTTCAGTACATTTATCTTAGTAATTAACCAACTTGATGCACAATATTTGTTTTACAATAAGTTTATTTCATGCCTCTACATGTTTCGAGAAATATTCAAATAGGCCAATACATAATTGTTTTCCAAATCAATAATACCATGAGCCGCAGTCCGTGCGCCTAGTTTGAAGTTCGGTAAGTAGTGAAAAAACACACGCCCTCACCCTCCCCCCCCACCTCCTCACCTCACCTCACCCCACAAAAACAAACCGAAACGAGAAAATCGTTCTACTAGAACTGCGACCGGTCCCAGTTTTGCAAGTGTCCTTTCTTTTCGTTTTGGTTCGGTTCTGTTTGTGTTAATGTGCGGTCAATCAACAGAGACTATAACATGCCTTTTAAACACTTCAATATAAATCCTTCCGGTTTTCGGTTCTTTTGGAGTGTGAAAGCTTCCCAAACATCTAGTCCTACCTTGCCGATGTGAACCGAGTTTTCATTAAAAATAATTTAGAGAAAAAATATTTAATGATATTCTCACCTTCGTTTAGTTTCCATCCCTCTGTTCTACTGTTTAGCGATTTTTAGCCTAACCTTTCTGCTACTAAGCTATTAAGTAGATGCATGATTGGGTATAAATGAGTGGGTGGGTGACAGGCAGGCAGGCAGTTAGGTGGTTAGGCAGGAAAGTAAGCAGTGTGTGGCATTTTAACTATTTGTTTGTTATTAAGTTATTTCATTCAGTGTCTGTTAATGTGAGTTAGTTATTTGCTTAGTCAGTTACTTACTTACTCACCTACCTACTTAGCTGTTAGGTGGTAGGTGGGCACTTCATTTATTTTAACTAAAACATTAATTAATGTAAGTCAAGCACAACTATATTATTGCTACATATTTCGTGTACAATAAAATAGTTGTGCTTGACACATATTAATTAATGTTTTAGTATATTCCTAGCACATCGTGATGTCTTCCATCAACTTCGTTTATTTGTTTTCTCGTAAATTATTTTTTGGTTTTGTTGGTTTGTTTGTTTTTTGTTTCTTTGTTTCTTTCATTCTTTGTTTTTGAGTTAGTCTGTTACATGCCTCTTAAAATGTTGCAAGTTTTTACATATTTAAGAAGGTAATGTATAAAAATAAAACGATCTCGTCCCTGTAAAGATGCAAGAGATGTACTGCAAATACACTTTCATCATATTTTGAAAATTAAAATGAAGTTTCTTTCTTCAAATATTTCTATAAGCACGGTGCTCAGGAGAGGCAGTACAGTGACCAACTTACTATATGGAAGATCGAGTAATGAGACTTGCAGGGATTGTCAACAGATCTTTATCTTTCCTTCCCTTTCTTTTTACCTGTCCATTTATTTGCCCGTGTAACCACGCAGCCACCTAACCATCCGTCCATCCAGCAAGCCCATGTAAGTGGAACTACGAACTATAAATCACTAGAAACTTCTCCATAATGTTGGGACTTCCTGGAGACGACATCACGGTGAAAGCTTCTGTAACTTTGCTGTGCAAGCACGATAAAGAACTTTCTGCCTGTTTTCAATAATAACCTGACAATTTCAATATACATTTCCGGCTAAACCTCTTCTTCCACAATATGTTATCTTTAGGACATGTCACGATTACAATACTGGAAGAAATAAGCACATTTTTAAAATCCTTTTATTTCATGTTGATTTCTCTATAATTCCATATACAAATATATATATATAGAATATGCAAGTGCCGAGTTGCGCTAGAGGTTTTCTTCTACATACCTTCCAATCTGTCATGTAAAATAACTGCGACTCTATGTTACCAAGGTAATGAGATATATAGGGACATTTAACAGTACACAACATCGAAACTTTCTAAAAAAAACTTCACGGACAGGTTACATCATCCTCTCAAAACCATAGAATGATTCGAAGCAAAAGCTCGCAGGTGTCCTACATAAAAAATTCAAACCCATTCATATTAAAGACAAAAATTCACATAATTCTTTTATTTTATTCAATATTTATTAATCCTTTCGCTCATGAACGTAATTAGTCCTTAAATTAAATTACGTTTGTAGAATAAACTTAGCACGAATGTGAAGAAGAATGTATGAAACGTCAGTGTTATAACGACACAAATCAGAATTATCTTGCACATGCCGCCGAGCTTCAGAACACACAAATCACATAAATTCTTCACTTTGAGATTTGAAACGGACAGCTGAATCTTTCATTAAACCGCTTAGAAAAATAATTAAAATAGTACGTAGTTTCATGCAACGAAACGTCAAGTGCCACAAATTATCAACCCTGCATGACTATTCACTGCGGATGAAGCAAAGTCGAAATTATTTCCTGAAACCTGCCTATCAAGTAGACGAAGAAATTAAATTTATTCCACTTCTCAGCCAGCTAAAATCTTTCTCACAAAATACGGCAAAGTAGAGTGGTTGTTAAACGTTAAGAAATTTGTAAAAATAACAGGAATTCTAGAAAAATTGAAAAGCTAACTTTAACATTTTTAACGTTAAGGATTATTAGTGAGTAAATTCAAACCCAGGCTCTTACACACTCAAAGCATATTTCAAAACATTTTACAGTATTGCGTGTGAATGCATATGATCCTAAGCTGGGGTAAGGGGTGTTAAAAGTTTCTCCAACTTAATACGGCACTTAATTTCTCATTACCCGTTATTCTTAGCCATGCACTTCCGTCCTGATCCTGCTCGCAAGCTGTCAGCAACTCTGCTTGACATATACCATTGCTGTGTGTACAGTGAAAAAATCCTGACGATGTACAGAGGAACTGTCCAAAACATGTAGAGTTTTATTCCAAAAATAAATTTGAGAAATTAGTGCATCTAGTTGGTGTTATTACAAGAATGCATTCTAACTTCACAGCAAAACAGCACAACGACTGGAGAAAAGAGAATCCGAATAAAAAAAAATTCTTGCACTTCCCGCAACAATGAATTGAAAGCAATATCACAAGTTCCACTGGCACAAGTCTGTGACTATTTAGGCAACCGTGGTCTCGCCTTCCTCAGTTTCAGGTGCTCTCACTTCCAAGAAAAACACACGAATAAAACAGCACGTTTCGTCGAGGCCAGTCAATAATCGCTAAAAGGACATATGGCTATTTTTCAGATTCATATCTTGTTTTGTTGCTGGCTTTAAAAAACTCGTGAATGATTCTTGCAGTCTTGTCAACTGACAAATAAAAATATGATTTTTTTACAGCATCAAAGACAAACATGAACGTGTGCGAGTAAGCTGCGAACTACAATTCAGCGTGCTTTGCAAACGTGCACCAGAAACAAGGTGGTCCTAGGCCATTCCGTTTACCTCGTTCAGGGGTCTAAACATAATGCACAGGAAGCATATGAGCCGGACCCTCTTCCGTGATACGACACGGTCACACCTTCTTATCATGCACAGTTATAAAATTCTACGCTCTTCGGTATAGCTGTATCATCCACAGGTAAGATTGTGCGTTTTATATTTTTGCAATTTTGTAGCAAACTGTCATAATAAAACATTGCAAGTTTAGAGTTAAAATGAATATATTTAAATCCCGAAGTGTTTATAGTTAATACACACCAACAAGAATCAAACCCAAGACATTTACAATTAATTAGGAATATAGACTTCTGGCAGATATCCTTCAGTAAGCTGTTCAAATACCGAATCTCCGAACATGATATTATCACAAGAGACCAACTTACAACTAATGACCCTTGAACTTCAAAAGAAGGTGACCATGAACATCAATAATGCACCAGTTGTGTATGTACAGACAACTTGCAATTTTAAAGGGTTCTGGTACCAACAAAAACAAAATCGAGCCACTAACACTGCACAGATCTTGTCCTTATACGTGCGTATAGGGTTTTATTCTCGTCAAATCTATATTTTAAATTATTAATTTTAACGAAAAGCTTTTAGACTTTTATTACATTCTACTGTTAACAGACAGCAGGGGGCACGCGGTGGTGCAGTTGGTTGAGTCGCTTTACGACAAGTCAGAAAGTTGCGGTTCCCGCTGGTGTCACTGGAAGTTTTCATTGACTTAATCCTTCCGGCTGCACTATGGCCCTGGGGTTGACTCAACTTCTAACAGAATGAATACCAGGAATATTTCCTTTACCACTTTCATGTGTTTATTGTCTCGAAATCTGGTTGCTTCAAAACTCCTGGAACCCTCTGGACCTCTACAGGGATTGCTGACCTTTATCACATAACTAAATAATATTAATATGCCAACAGGTCTGCATTTTACGGCCGTACTGAAATGCGCGGTGCCGTAGTCCGATACATAAGAAAGGTTTAAACTGACTGAACCGTACATAGAATTCAATTAAATGAGGTACAAGGCGATTTAGAAATACCTAATACTACAAAATTTTTATCATGAAGTGTTCTGGATTATCGACTAATTTTGTGCGTAGCCACTTTAAGTTCCAACTCCCACACCACCCACACTCACGTCTCTGCCTACACACCTTCCTACGCACAGTAATGTCTGCTTATTCTCATAACAGGAGACCAGATCAGTGCCTGGCTAGTCTAACACATACTGACAACAGCTCTGGTTCTGTTTTAACATCAGGCTTACTACGGATATTCAGTTATTCCATTGTACGAAAAATCCTATATTGAGACCATGACATTCATAGCCAATAAACATGCAATACAAGGCTAGCTGACGGTATCAAAATGTGCAGAGCAGGTGAAAGTGAATATACCAAGAAGACGGGGTACAGGAAAATAAAAAAATAAGCTACGAAAATAAAAATATGGGGAATCAAAGAAAATTAATGAGGAGGGTCTCAGTTATAATACATTTAGTGGTCGAGTCAAAAAATGGAAACGTGAGAAAAGTCATAAGATTTGTAGAATGAGAAACCCCTATGGATTTCAAAATATTTCTAATCTAATTTAACATACATCAGATTCGTGACAGACAAAAATATTACATTACCTTAACAACGAAAGACCCTAATGAATGTACATGCGTTGAAGAGCAGAATAATGACATGTTTATACATGGTATATGGCAGTAGGTTTAATATTTTCTAATTTACTTTTACATTTTGTACGTTGGTAATTATTTAAACTAGGATACTCGAATTCCGCTATGCATTAGCCTACTTAGAACACCTCATGGACACTTGTTTCAAACTTTGGTACAGACACCAGCTATTGTGACAAAGGATCTGCTTCAATTGCCAAAACCCACGTAGACAAATTCCAAACACGTATCTCGAGTTAAATCAATACACTTTCTTTGCAAATCCCTTCCAAGCCATTACTCTCTCTTTTATCATTCAAAGCAATGAATTTCGGTTCACTGATAGAATCATTAAACAAATTATACGTAAAAACTCTCTCCTTTTTAAGTTCAGTTACTTCTCCCTTTAATTCAATTTTGCCTACTGAAGTGTTAAGTAAATACTCTAGGGGCTAATCAAACAGTAAGCAAGATATAAGAGATGTAAACGATAAATTAACCCTACTAGACAGTTCAACGAAGATGAAATGATGTTGGTGGTAGTACCGGTGATGATGGTGACTTTCATGAGACCGGTACTGGTGACCGAAGTGACATAAGACGTTTCCATAGCAGATTGCGTTCTCACAGCGGAAATCTATTTTCGCTCCAGTAGAAAGTTTCGGATTTTAATTTCGTCGAATACATGCCCGCCGTCACCAACAGTGCAGGTCTATTTCAGCTGAAATGCGACACCTCTCTGTAATTTTGATGTATGCTTGCACGGTAGACCCGAGGGAACCGATTTTGCAGCCAATCCCACCACCTCGCGCTTTCTCCATCTTATCGAGTAGCTTGGGGATTTATCTACTCTACACTGACAGCAAATCTAGGATATCTGCAACATGGGTAGATGCAAATTTCAACTGCCACGTACACAGATCGGCGTCCCACCTCACACATCAGTCTCGCCACTTTTGAAAAGGACGTCTCACTACGCCTCCACACGTGCTTTCGTACAGATAACTGTGTTACTGCATTGCTAGCTGGGTTATAATCAATAAAGTATGACAAAGATACCTTCAGTGTGGAAACTGTGGAAATATTCCTGGGAATTCTGAAGTTTCGGAACAGAGGCCAGCCATACTTGGGATTTAGCGGTCTTCCTCTGTCACGTCCAGCAAAATACGGTGTGGAGCCTTAAGCCATCCCCAGGACGTTCTGAGTTCTTGATCAATCTAAAAGCCTCCCGGTAAAAAAAAAACAGAAAGACTAAACATACGACTGGGAAAATAAGTATATTCGACACACACCCCCGCCCAATAATGTCTACCCGCGTTCGAAGCTGCAGTTACAACTGCACCACAACACTGACCAACAGCATTGTGCATAGTTTGCTACAATATTGAGAACTTTTTCAGAAAATGAAGCAAATCTATGGTTTTTAAAATTCATATTTCAAAAATAAGTCAGAAGTTGAGGTCGTAAGATGAAATCACACTTCATAAACCCGTAAATTCAAGACAAAATTTTACAATGTGCTTCAATCTACGTTTAGGTCTTCCAAATCACTTATTACTTTCAGATATTTCGACTAAACCTTTTTTGGGAATTGCGCATTTATTTACTCAATATTCAGTCAAAATAAAACTGTCCAATTCAGCAAATTTTCAAACTCGTATTCATCATTACTAAAATTAAATATTGGTCCCTCAGTTTTTATAGTCAGCTACATGCTCAATGACAGCAGAATTCTGGCCTTAATTGTAGGCAGAAGCAGGGATTTTTTTCCCTAATCCACAGATTATACACCGCCTGACGGTCCAACCAGTCTCCCGCCCAGTACGTGGCCAGTCTTCTTCACTTGAGAAGAGCAGCTGATACGCGAAGCTGACCACTCATGTCCATCTAGTGCCGCAGTAAAAACACATGGAGCTATACCTCCATTCTCCCATGTGTCTTCACGAAATGGTACTTAATTAGGCAAGGTGACAAATTTAAATTTACTTTTATACTCAAACTCTACACATTATTTAACAAAAAGTGTAACTGGAAAAACTCTAATTTGTATTTGAGAAGTAAAACTCTCCTGGATCTAGACCAGGTCACAGGCTAAATTGGGGCCTTTGCCCAGCTAACATGGAGAGAGTAACTTAAAAATATCATAAACGCTTCCTTCCAAATCCGTTCTAATTCATTATTCACCATCACCCCGCCACTCATCACTGCATTGTCTATGTCACTGCCTTCAATATTACTAAAATCAAACAACCAACACTTTTTTTTTTATTTTCCCCGCCACTTAACCTACAAAAAATTCTCAGATTTACTAATTTGAAAAAATTAACAGAAGAGTACACTGTAGACAGAATCAAAATTTGTCTACACTTTTTCAATATCTTTATATTCTGAGCATAACAGAGTAAGTCGGTACAGCGATTAGGCAGTACGGTCAGTGTTTTGACTCCCTTCAGGGATAAGAATTTTTATTTCTCCGTAAACGCCCACAGAGTCTCTGAATTTCACTTAGACTCTTATGAAAGGGGGGGTGGGGGGTGGGGATTGTTTCTCCATGTGTAAAACGGCCGAGGGGTGAAGCTGAAAAACACATGCATCCAGTGCCTAGGTTAAGAATAAATGGAGCTGTGCCTCCACTGCCCTCTATATCACATCAAACACAGGAATACCATCAACCTAACTTAATTTGGTGTCTGTGACACGAATTTTTGTTTATCGAATAAATTATGTAGTAGGTTCTTATATACATTTTTGAGATGCACACAGAAAATTCTTGCCTATTTAGATTAGACGTCAAAAACTACAATCAGTGAAGACTTGGAAATTGTGACGAGGATGAAACCGAAAACAGAAAATAATACAAATTGTTTACTAATGGGACTTGTCCTCATTTATACAAATGCTAAAGTAGTAGGTTAATGGAAACGGAGACCAGTTGTGTTTCCCACAAGTATACACGATCGCGACCCACACGATCAAGTCAGAAGTGCGGTCCTGAGAGTATTTCATCGTCATGTTATATACGAGATTCAGAGAAGCTAGAAAACTTCTTCTTTGGTAACACATTTCCTCCAATACCATGGACCGTACCTCCTCCTAAATTCCTTACAAAGTGCTTTAATAAGCCTTGAGGGCAACACCGTTCTACGCTCATCCCCTTCCCGCCTGCAGCTACACATGTCTACATGACATCTACCTACATGTGTATTCACTAAATACTGGCTGGCGAATCAGACACCAGTGCAACACATGGACATCACGTCCCGAAATATAAGGACTCTTTCATTAGGAATTACGCCTCGTATTTTCGTGATGGATCCGAAGCCTTGCGTTGTTAAATGGCTGCTGTGGTGGAATTCCTCAGGCCCTCCAGGCAAATGCCATAGAAAGTCGTCTCTTTCTATAACATTTCGAGTTTATTTATAACTTATTATCCTGACGAAAATATCATAATCAAATTTATTGTGAAGGTTTTTCATAAAAACAAAAATAAATATCAACATTGTCTTTGAAGTGATTTGGGATTTCAATTAACGACAAATAAGTGGAGTCATACGTTCTCAATGTGACGGTTACTAAGAGATCTATCCTGAAATATTGTATATGAAATATGATATATGTGTATGTAGTTCGGTAGATGTGCACAGACGTTTCAAAGAAATCTCTTGGCAACAGGAGATGACCTCACTATTGATACAGCAAGATAGTCTGAAATATCGCTAACCTTTGTAGCAGACTGCAAGGCTTCCCATCCAGGAGAGAGAGATCTCCAGCATGTGACAATATGGAGTCCTTTTAGCACGCGTTCTGTTTTCGTATTCATCACCTCTATTGACAGTAGGGATGCAAGGACGAATCTGTCCTTTTATTTAATTGTACCGTGACAAGTAATAAATACGGAAACACAGTAGGAGTACAGCTCTACCCATTCTCAACTTTAACACTACATGCAGATAAGTGGCCAGGTTCCAGCTCCGGCCATTTTACTGCAGGGAATACTTTTTTTACCTACTCGCTATGAGATTGCATGAGCTCAGCTCAGCTCAGCTCAAGCCAGACGCATTGAGGGGGAAAAAAACCCTGACTACTGGGAATCAAAATCTGGGTTTCTGGTTTTGAGCCCGTCGCCTAATCTTCGTCACAATATGGAAAGATAATTAACTAAATAACTAAGAAGAATTTTCCTTGATAATTTCCTACTAGATCACATAATCAAGAAATATACCAAATTTATTTATTTATTTATTTAATTAATTATTATTGCCGATCCCAGTGGCCGCGCGGTCTAAGGTGTAGGTCTGCGGTCGCTCGCCTGCTGAGATTGTGGGTTCGAATCCCATAGTGGCATGGATGTCTGTCTGAATGTTGTGTGTTGTCAGGCAGAGGCCTCTGCGACGAGCTGATCACTCGTCCAGAGAAGTACTACCCACTGTGGTGCGTCGTTGTGTGTGATTTAGAAACCTCGTGAATGAGGAGGCCGTGGCCCACTGGGGGCTGTTGCGCCCCCCCCCCAAAAAAAATTATTTATTATTACCTAAAATTAGCAACATTTAGACATTTGTCTGGAAGGATATAAAAAAACCAAGATAACTTTCGGTTCGCTTACTAAGTGTCCCAGCCGAAATGCGTAATACGCGCTTCTCAAGTGCGATTCGAAAAAATTGTCACCCGAGTCAACTTGTTCTGAACAACATTTTGTGAAACCCGAATGTTATCATATTCACTAAATGTCGGCTGGTGGACTTCCGTGTGAATCACACGAATCTAATCAATACACATACTCTTTACTGACTGCTCCTTTTTAATATCATACATATATCCACGTCTAGGACTCTTGCAGTAGTTTTAGTTACACTTTTAAATTAAATTTCTATAGGAATTTCCCATGTTGTCTTGCTTGCTACGTACAGTATGTCAAGGACTCACAAAACCTCCAAAACATTAGGAATCATCTACATGGCAGAAGGGTGACATAAAGACATTTCTATACAGAGGACTTACAAATATTTCGCGCCATCGAAAAAAAAATCAGCCGTCAGGGCAACGAGGCACCTGGTACTGGTGCAGCTCTGCAGAATGTAGTTACATCTTATTTTCGTTATTACACCGTGCATGTTGCTGAATTACTCAATTATTATACCAACTACTGCCCATATATAAAATTTACACATCAAAGCATTAAAAACGCTCCGACATGCCCTGCTAGTATGGCACTCTTCGCAACATAACATTACACAAAACGGCATGCTGCCACAGTACCCAACTGGTACAGCGAAATTAATGTAACTTTTTATAGTGTGACTTTAGCAAGGATGATATGGTTCCCTGATGATGGTCCTAAGACCGAAACATGTCGGAGCGTTTTTAATGTTTTAATGAGTAAATTTTATAAATTTTATATATGTGCAGTAGTTGGTATAATAATTGAGTAGTTACATTTTACTCTATGTCATCGAACTCCTGAGCCCACAGACGAAAGAATCTAGCAGATATGAGCTGAACTCAAGCAAGAACAGCAACAACATTAAGGCGTCGCATAACAAGAACCACATATTGAACTGGCCACTAAATAATAAAATATTCACGTGATACAGAACCTGAACGATCTATTCTGCCCAAAGCTGTTGGAACCTGTTCCCACACGACGTCAAGTTTCTACCAGATTACACGACGTCACATCTCCGAAGACGACAATTTTTGCTGAAAATGTAAATAAAGAATTTCTTGCGATTTCCCCCTTTATGTTCAGTAACTGTACATATTAACCTTTTGGCGCCGGAATTATTTTTAAATTTTAGCACATCCTGTATATAAAATGTGAATAATACATGAACCAAATACGTTAGAATTATGAAACAAACTGCGTTTTGAAGAGAAAAACACGGAGAGTATATACCATGTTTGAAATATTCGGTACCTCTATTTGTTGAATAAATATATAAAATGCAACTTTGGAGGTTAGCAGTGCGGTACGTCAACTATAGTTGACGTTAGGGGTCTAAAGATTAAAAGGATTTTGTTTGGCTTTGCCTGAATTTCTTTCTGAAGACAGCCTTTACAAATATCTTTGCCGACACACAGAATAAAACTAATTTTAACTGCATGCAAATTTTACACAACTCTCTATTTTGATGGATTCTCCTTAAGGGTTTAAATACATTCCAAGCGTCGTTTATCGCAACAGAAGAAAGATATATATTTTTTTGCACCCTGCTGAGCAAGTGACGGATCCTCATGTCAAAATGCAGTTCGGTGTTGACTGCAAAGCACCATTTCTCCTGTAGTTGGAGAATCACAATTCATGGTAGAGCATCAACACTCCGGGGTTGTAACCCGCTCAATAAATCAGGAAATGTATTCAGAGCTCATAACTGTTCGTCCAACATTATTACATGCATATCGAATTGAAACAAGTATCGATACAGGTTCGCAGTGAATGATGTGTGCCTACAGGCATACAAAACGCAATAGGCTACACAGGGGTTTCCAACAAGTCACAAATATTTCGTTAGAGCTTTTTAAGTATTCGCATAGTGAATGCGAAAAAGGAAGACTATCAACCTCCTTATATCCGCTGTCTGTCCCTACGTTGGCATCAAAAAAATTGACTCCCAGCTGACAGATTTTTATTAAAGTTTATACTGGTAAATATGACACATTTTTAGAAATACTCTAACATTTTCAATCGGACAAAAATTAGGCAAAATTTATATGAACTCTTACGTGAATTTGTTGCTACTTTGATTAGTGAAGTTACCATGGTTAATTTCATTGCTACCTTTACCCTTGGCATTATGCTGTTACGGTTATTCTGTGACCACAGTTACCTTAGTCATTAATGTTACTATTGTAACATTGGTTACTAAATTTCCCAGCATTCTTACGGGTACCCATGTGACCACACTAATCATGGTTATTAATGTTACCATTAACGTTTTGAATATAATGGCAATCTTGGTTACGAAAGTAATCAATTTTCCTATGGTTTCCTTGGTTACAGAAGTTACCAACACGTCTACGCTTAAGGTAGACGCTTATTACCATATTTATATTGTTACCTAACTTAACGGAGTTACTATGGCGCAAAAACCCCAGGAGTTTTTCGCCTTGCCGATGTTTCCGATTTTTAACAGAGATTTCAGAACACTAAAATTTTCAGGCTCCAATGACTGGATTCATTCCTTATCAATTCAGATTTTAATTTACCTTCATTTCTTATGAAAATAAAACAGAATTGTGTTACCGCCATGTTGTTTGTACCTGTCTAGATGTGTCCCCTTTAAAATATACTTCAGCTGAAGACTGATTTTTATGAAACTTGAAACTAACGTTGGGAAACGGAGGGAAACCCGCATCGTAATTTTTGTAAGATTTGAATTTGTCGGTGAAGTGTGTATGAAGATTATGTCCTGTTGTATTGTGGCGCTACAGAACCGACTGAAATGACGAGAACGCTTCGCAGAAAACTTCCCCTACAGTATTTAAAATACAATAAAGGTGGAGGTAACAGTTTGCTCCGAAACTTCGGTAACTTTATGCCAGACTGCAAATAGTCACATCTTAGGGGGCAGTCAGTAATCTACTTCGTAGAATTTGCAGCTGTACTGCTGCTTGCGAAGCAACGCCTCGGGATAGCCTTAGAACCCTTCAGAACTCGTTAACTGTACGACAGAAGATAAAGGATAGGCTTTCTGCTTACATTATATCCATAAAGAGCAAGCCATTATCACAGTTACGAACAAGTATGCCAGCGATCGTGGTGTACTTAAACAATCTGTCTTTATTACAGAGACGAGAGGTAAATATACTTTAGTCTATATTGCAGTCTCGAACTTTACCTACACACTCAACCCTCGTTTTTCGCGAGAGTGTGAGACCATTGCACAATCAGCCTCATCGTACATACACCAAAGACTGTAGAGAGGATACTGACAGGATATATTGACAGGAAAATTGAGGACGTACTTGAAGAAGATCAATTTGGATTTAGAAGAGGAACAGGAAAAAGGGATGTAATTTGGACGTTGAAAATAATGCCAGAATGAATTGTGGGATATACCTGTAGGTGAAGAATTATGTGTTGGCCTCATAGCCTGGCAGAAGCCTTTCGCCATTTAAAATATACCAAATTACTGCAGATCCCCCCAAAATACTGGTATCAACAGCGCGAAAGAATGTTGATCAGCAAATTGTACATGGATCAGAATGTGAAGTAGGACTGGACCATGGGGAGGCAAGAAGTGCGAAGATTTGAAGAAAGGTTAGACAGGACGCTGTTTGTCACCGATTCTTTTTTAACTTGCACCGCCAATGCCTAACCAAAGAAGCCCCTGAAGAGTTTGGAGACTTCAACATAGGACAAACAATTTTTACTTCGAAATATGCAGGTGGCCTTGTTTTAATGGCTAAGAAAGAAAGTTACTGCAGGGCATGATTGATAGACTAGTTGAATTTGGAAGATATTATGGAGTGGAAATGAATGATCAAGAAAACAAGGTAATGAGAATCTCCAGGCAACCATCTTCAGTGCAGATTATAATAGATAAAAAACAACTATAGAATGTTGAATATTGCAATATTTGCGAAGCATAACTAAAGATTAAAGATGTGCACGTGAAATTAAACTTAGGATTGTCACGACAAAACAGTATTGCAGCAGAAGAGTATGCTTTTCATCAGCAAATTTGAATTAAATTTAAGGAAGAAACTACCAACGTGCTACATTTGGAGCATAGATTTGTGTGGTGCTGAATTTGAACTATTAAAAATGTATAGCAGAAATATCTGAAAAGTTCTGAAATGTTGTGCTGGACGAGGATGGAGATCAGATGGACCGATCGCGTGAGAAATGAAGAAGTATTACAAAGAGTCAAGAACAGAAATATCCTACAAACAATTACAAAGCAGAATAGCTAACTGGATTGGTCACATCCTGCGTAGGAATTTCTTTCTACATCACGCTTTTGAAGGGGAGGACTGAAATGACGGAAAACGAGGAAGAAATCGTAGGTAGCTACAGGATGACATTAACGAAGAGACAGGATACTGTAAATTGGAAGAAGAAGCACTAGATCATAATCCACGGAACTTGGTTTGGAACAGGATATGGACCTGACATAAGACTCACTACTGAATGAATGAATGAATGAATGAATGAAGTTCAAGACCCCCTGAAAAAAGCGACAATCCGCGAATAACCGAGAGCCTTCCTCCAAAAAAGTTTTAGTATTTTTTAGTTTTCTTCGTAGCATAAACACTGTGAGGATGCACCTCTTTCCCCTTCCAGCTCATTGTACATCACGCGTTAAAGATCGAAGATCTTATCGAGATGTCGAACAATTTTGTTGCCCCAATTCATTGAAAGGTCTGGTTGATGCATTTTTATTTTTAGGGCGACTGCTAATTTGCAAAACCGCGAGGTACGAACCTGCGTAAAGCGAGTAATGAGTACACATATGTGACTCTAGGTAGTAGCACTGCTGATATTATGAAGTGTCTCGCAAGGATTTTTCAACTTTATGATGTACATTTCAGTGAAATATGAAATTAGTGTCCATCAAGGAGTACAATGTGTAAGTTTGAGTCAGTGGAAGGATTATGTGTGGCAATCAGAGTCGCAGAAGGGAGGAGTCAAATTTTCACATTTAAGAATACAAATGAAAATTCGCATTTAACTTTCAGCAACATTCATAACCGCATACGAAATATACCGTACACACACACATACACACGCATACACACATATATACACACATACACCTACACATACATACACACATGCACAAATAAACACACACATACATATACATATACACTAATACACATAAACACACACATACACGCACATACACTCATACACACACACATACATACACATATATACACACACATACGCACACATATACAAATACGTACACTTACACAAATACACACACACATATACATATATACACACACATATACACATATATACACACACATATACACATACACATACATACACACATAAACACACACACACACATACATACACACACACATAAACACACACACACTGCTGCCATGAGGCTGAACGTAATAACAGTTGCGCTTTACATGTTACATCGAATTTGACGGATCTTTACCGTTTTTCATAGCATTTTCAGGTGACTGAGGATTCTTTTGACATACAAGTTACTATGGCTTCTTTCCACTTATTTAACCAACACACATTCACAGATATTTTGAAGTCTCCTTCGACCTCATAAAACAGATACCATCAAAACGACCTCGTCGTTCTTCTGAGGAGTTTGCTGTACATCTAAGTCATTTAAATTACGTTTGGAATTGTCCCGATTTCAATTTCAGATGGGCAATGAAAATTTTTAAAGATGTCTTTCCTTACATTTCTCAGTCCTTTCAGGCTTTTGCCGGGATCGTATCTCGAAAAGGTATGGTCTCTACCTTTCAACAACTTTCCACCTCGTAATTCATTTTTTTTCCAACTCACCAACAAATGCACAATGTGGCAGCATGTCGTACAGCGGCATGCCGCTGTACGACATGCTGCCACATCACCTAACATATAGAACGACATAATTTTGCCGATTGTTCTAACATAAATATAACTTTAGTTAGGTACAGATAAAGCTCCCTGATGATGGTCATTAAAGACCGAAACATGTAGGAGCGATGTTGTTGTGTATTTTAATAAAAATTAAAAACTTTTAAGCAAGTTAATAAATAGTGCATTTTTTGGTGCGTGAACTACGTAGAATTCAGAATGCACGGTGCAACGATAACAATTAACTCTCTATAATCTGAAACATTTACAGCTTCATGAAGTAAAACACAAAAACGCAAAACGAGTAGTTGAGAATTGATAGATAAGAGTCTAATAATAATAAAGTCTGTAATTTTCACTGTGTACGCACAGAAAGTAACACTCAGCTACCCTCCCCTAGTTTAACAATCTAGCATAGCTCTTCTGTTTTCCATACTTTCATGTATCCATAAATTCATGTCTGAACATTGTAACTAACGAAACGGTAATATGCTGCAGATCCGAGGGTTATAGTAATAAAATTGGAACGGCTGATTGTCAGGTGCGTGTATATGCGAAGGAGAGCTCACATTCGAAATGTTAGTTCGGACTATTGAATAAAGCTAGCAGAATCCGCATGTACATAGAATAATCGCGCCTGCCCTTTAGCCATTTAAAGCACAGGGGTTGCAATATCTCTCACCGGCTGTAACATTTAAACTGACTCACTTGTTTTACCTACCGAGTGCATTCATATTTGTTTCTTATGTTCCTCGGGATGGTCAGCGATTATTTTCCTCAACTGCATTTACCTACTTTGTAAGAAAAACTTAGTGTGCTTTCTGTGAGGTAGAAAATTAATTCTTAAGTGTAATATATATCAACGTTAGGTTTGAAGTGTTTAATATAAACGCAGTATTCTAAATATATGTAATAATAATAATAATAAGTTTTATCAGTACTTTGTTAAATGATGATGTTTCAAATTCATGCATTATTGCCAAAAACGTTGGAAAGCTACAATAATGGGAGGGTACTGAAGAAGAAAGAATTTGTAAGACGGATATCCTTGCCTGTTTGGAGTAACTATGTCCGACACTGAGTAAAAAAAAGCACAACCTGCCGGACATCCTGCTGCGTGCCCGAGATTTGAAGCAGAACTTGTCGAACACACGTCTCAAGCGATATAGCTACACACGTCCGCTCTGTGACTTCAAGGTGCTTGAAGCCACACAAAACCTATGCTTAATTTGAGGTTTTGCAATAGAAGAAGATGATGTGTACTGTGGTCTTCTGGGGTATGACACCGTGTAGTCTGGTACGTGGTTACTAACGTTTCAATGCGACTTAACGTCTCCAACTTCAGGCAGAAAATGCAGTAATTACTTTCATCCGAGACGAAAACAACCTAACACACTAGAGGATGCCAACGCCAAATCAACAAAACATATGTATGTGTATATGTAAATAAGTGTATATATATATATATATATACATATAGGTATGAACGTATGTATGTATGTATGCGTGTATGTACACACAAACACACACACAGAGTCAAAATAAATGCTTTATTAAGAATAAATTGCAGTTATCTTGTAAACCTGCGGATGTTTCTAGCTATTTTATCTGCAAAAAGTTTTGTTTACATTGGCAAAGCCGTCAGATATCAATAAATAAAATCACCCTTTAAATTACGCCAGTCTCTCTATACATGTTTTCCCTGCATGTGACTGTAAAGAAAGGAACACAGAAGAAGATGGAAGGGAGTGGTGAATAAACAGGAAGGGAAAAAGGATGGAAATGCTCAATAGTGAGACGAGAACAACAGAATAAAGAAAAGAAGAAACAGCGGGCATGGAAAATAAATATGGAAGGAAAGGGAAGGGTGTACTAAAGAGAACATGAAGATAATAAGGTGGCAATAATGAGAACGAGGATAGGGATGAATATTAAGAATAAGGAAAAGTAGAAACAAAGAGTAAGAAAGAAGAGAATGAAAAATTAACCTGGGAATAAGTAAAAGCAAACATATGAAATACCAGAAGGAAGAAGAGTGTAAGAAGGATATGAAGGTGACAAGAGAGTAGAAAAGATCATGAAAAGAAAGAAATTTTTATTTTTATATCACGCTGAGCCTTTTTTTCTACAGCTAACCCGAGTTTTCCTGATTATTTTATTGTAGTTCTGAGAAGTACAACTGTTATAGAGCGACTGTATTATTTAACGTCCAGTTAGAAGAAAAAGTGATTAGATGTCTTCAGTTGCGAAGGAACAGAAGAAAGTTGCCTAGCTCTATTTCAGTGCAGGCCTAATATGTTGTTACTGCTTTCGACGTTCCGAGTAAAATAAAACAGTCTGAACTTATGACGACAGCGTTTTATTGTCACACTCTAACACAACTATTTTTTTTGTATCCAACAGAATAATAATTCAGTCTCGCTACTGGTTCCGGAAAATTGCTTGGTTACATCAGGTGAAGTCTGCTGTTCAATGACAACGCAGTTCTGTAAGATCATAAATTATGTTGTAAATTAACACTTTATTATCCAACTAATGCACAATATATAATATGTAGATACAAATAAAATTATAAAATATTTAAAAGTAGTTCACTGTTTATGAAGGCCTTCCTATACAGTGAACTACACACACGCACAACGGGTCAGAATATGCTGCCATAACACCGACCTTGTCCATGACAACGGACACGATAGAATCATTCCAGTATTTTTTAGCCAAGCACTGCAAAAGGCTACTTGATGATGGATCCTCTGTGAAACGAAACATGCTGGGACACTTTTAAATATTTTATAATTTTAGTAGTAACTACATATTATATATTGTGCATTAGTTGGATAATAAAGTGTTTAATTATTATTGATGCACGGTGCAAACATGAATATTATGATGTAAAATTCACACCACACGTTCGCTACACCATACACAGGATAAAAGTCAACACTTTACGACCACTGATATGTGAGTATTGGATAAATACATTGTATTATCTATAATGTTCCATAATTTGGCTATCGTGAAATATTATGTACAATAATTTTATCCTCTCAGTTTAAAAAAATTTGCACATTAAATTTGCAACAATCGCAACCTTACAGCATTGCGTCCACACACACACACACACACACACACACACACACACACACACACACACACACACACACACTATACACGACGACAACTTCGTATCCACAACTAGCAGTCCAGCACCTCAGACAGAAATTACGAAATTGTGATACATATGAGAGTTCAAAATTACAAAGTGTTGCAACATTCTACGACAGTATATTTATTTTAAAAACGACCCTAAGAATATTTATCTTCACTACTCGTTTAAGGAATTTTAATTGATCATTATCATACTTGATAAATTTACAAGTTTCAATTCAGTTTACCAGCCTGTGTACTTTTTTCCCTGATAAAGCCAAAACAATCCGTTGAAAAGCATACAGCAACTAAATGACTAATGAATACACAAAAATACTCCTGCATTATCCTGCGGAAAATGAAAATTAATATGAATTACCAAACGTAATATGTAACAAAGGCATGTACTTCAAGAACACCGTCAATTCTGCTTATACTTTAAGCATTTTTCTTATACCACATAATGTTCACTCTACAGACCACAAGCGCTGATCTCTGCTACGTTCTTACAAATGGGCCCTGACGCTACTGGAACACTGACCGAATCGAATATGCCTCACCAAGTCTACTGACAAGTTCCTTTTGTTTGTAATGTTTTCGTTCAGCCTAGAATGCAGTTCACACAGGCAGCTTGTCTTTATGTCCCACTGCTTAGGATAGGATACGGGAAGTTTGACGCAGAACAGAAATTCTGGTGAGGTCCAATGGCCTTTCAGACTTTTCAATGGACATTTATAAGTTACAAGCAAATTTAAGAAACTGGCTAGAAGAAGTTATAAATATTACTAGAGCAGTTTTGAAGGAAAGTATAGTTGACCGTGCACACCAATAAAGGCATATTGGAGACTGGAGATACAACTTTATCCTCGGCCGAATTGGCCAATGGCGCTCCATAATTTGGAAACCGGGTGAGACCCAGAACTGATTTAGACGGTTTGAAAAAGAGAAAGACCCTTTCGCTACCGGGAATCGAAGAACGACTCCTCAGTATTCCAGAGCACAGCCTTGTCAATAACCAGGCGTTGCACATAGATTGTACATTCTGTACCTACTTTGATAGTTAAGCGGTTCGTAGGTTGGATGCAAAATGTGAACAAGTCGCAGATACTTCTTGCATTTACTCATACAGCTATATTATGTGTGTCTGAAAAGAAAAGATCACAGTAAAATCAATACACAAACTTTTACTGCTTTTTCAAGCAGGTCTTCTATCCACCGTACAGATTTACTTCTCTTTCTTCCAAAAAGGATGTGGTCCGTAAAATTTACTTCGCGGAAGACTAAAATACTCATACAGAAATACAATTTTGTATGTTATTTTATCTGCGTGCGAAGTTTGGCCTTCGCATGCAAGGAATAACAGGGGCTGGGATTTTTTAGAACAGGGTGATGGGGTTATTGCGCCTAAGAGGGAGAAGGGAACGGCATGCTGGATAAAAGCGCGTAACGATACATGACATGACATGACTGTGTACTCTTCACCACAGTGCAAATTACCCTGTGATAAAATGAAGGAGAATGAGATGATGGCAGGAGCATGTAGTATTCATGCGGTAAAAGGAAATGCATATAGGGTTTCGGCGGGAAGACCTAAAGGAAGAAATACTTCGAAGACAGAAGAATAAAAGGATAATAATAATATGTCTTACGTAGAAATAGAATGGGATGACGTAAACTGGATTTGTTCGTCTCTGGATTGAAATATGTGGTGGGCTGTTGTGAAAATGGTAACGAACTTTCGGGTTAAATAAAATTCTGGGAATTTCTCGACTAGATGACAAACTAATAGGTTCTGAAGAAGGACATTACTCTGTGGAGTTGTTTATTTCATTATATGAATAATCAGTCACTTATTTAATTGGTCAGCAAATTAGTCTTCTACAACAGACATGGCAGCGAAAGTGTGTTCGTCGTCATAAGCAGGAAGAAATAATTTAATCTGTTGTGCAGGAGAAAGGATTGAAACATGAGCATTCTGCTATTACTTGTACCAGACTCGTTGCTTAAATAATGGAAGAAGTTGGAACTGTTAACCTTAGCAATATAAAAATTGCCGGTGCAGGTGCTCTCATATAGACTGATGTTCTATCGATGCTTCTGTCGAGTTAAGAAAATTAGGGTTGTCGGCTCGCATACACGTACGTTCACTCGATTCGAAATATAACGGACCTGTACGACCTTGCAGGATGTTACTACTGACTCTGGCTTCATTAGACGTAACTCTAATTCGTTTTATTCGAGAAACCTTATATCTTATTACTGTCTGTCAGTCTCGTAAATTTGTGCATACAGAAGAACAACTGTGGGATATGTCAAATACAAAAGCCTCGTTATATCTCTGGACTGTGAGAAAGACCACAGCGAACGAGGAATGCGTCGATTGTACTTGCTGAGTAAATTATTTTCTACAGACGGCCGTTATTGCCACTGTAAATCTTGACAAGTAGAACCACCTAACGGCTCTAAAGGCGAGATAAGACCATTCGCCTACACTTCCACACAAACATTTTCAGAACAAATATTTCCCTTTGGAATAAAGAAAAAGCTTTTGGTAGCACTGAAATCGGAGTGTCCATAAATTCCATATACTGTATATATTTCTTCTGAAAATAGAGAATTTATTTACCGGCATGTATAAGGTGTTCTCTCAAAATTAATAATAATAATAATAATAAAATTAATAATGTCCTATGGCGGTGATGGTTTACAATGTGTTAGTAACTTAGACACAAAGTGTATCTAAAACCAAAATTAAATTCTGACAGCTTCTAGCAGTATGGCGTTCCCCCAAAACCACACTTAATCTAAATCCGTACAGTAATTCCAGTCTTTATACATACGAGCAAACGTGACTTCACTTTGCACAAAAAAACACTACGCCCAGGGTGACCCACAGGAACCTGACATCTTTTGAATGGGTAGTACTCAGTAGGTAGGCCGAGGG
>Ga0123354_10001075_pt1 | contig 31528 bp, 20 predicted proteins | sample TergutLab28metaG_2_FD_97872 | JGI IMG/M metagenome (GOLD analysis project Ga0123354, IMG submission 97872) | Labiotermes labralis P4 segment gut microbial communities from Petit-Saut dam, French Guiana - Lab288 P4 | ecosystem: Host-associated > Arthropoda: Insects > Digestive system > Gut ... | reverse complement strand
TGGTGCAGAAAAACAGGGGGGGAAAACAAAAATAAAAAAGAACAAAAAAGAAAAAAAAAAAATGAGGGCGTTTTGGGACAAAAAGGAAACAAACTCCGAAAGAAAAAAACAAAAAAAAATAAAAAAAAAGGGGGGGGGGGGTGGAAGGAGATTAGCTGGTACTGGCTGTACAGAACCTTTGGCATCTCAGAAGTCCAGCAGGCTGCCAAGGAGAGAATTAAGAAAAGCACAAGAAATACTGGTAGTCAAAAGCTGGAGAGAAACATTCAAGCTCCATCCTTGGGAGTCCTCAACACACAAAGAGGTAAATACAAACCAAAAGAAGCAAGTGACAGGATGATTAACAAAACACTGTCACCTGAACAGACACTTATTCAGTGGGGACTAACAAGCAGGCTGATCTGTGCCACTTTAAACACTAACCTTAACTGCTCTTAAGGAGAGATTCTAGACTTGTATCATGATCAACTGGTAGCACCCAGCAAAAAACCAGGCTGTTACTGGCCAGCAGTCAGGAAGTAACACCTGTGTGTAACAGTGTGTAACTCTATTTTGAATGAAAATCTTTAAATGCATATTTAGGGCTTCATGTAATATAACATTCCTAAGTTTCCAATGCTGACCAACTTTTAAATTGGTCCATAAGGTGGTGCAACAACCCCATCAAAATCCATTCATCCAGAACAATTATCATACAAAGAGCACACAGTATTTGAGGTTATAGAAAATTGTGCTCATGCTATGCAACAGGCACATTATTTTGTCTGACAACCATCACCATTCAATTCCTGTCAGCCTGCTTCACTTTCAAAAGTTTCATATGCAAAAAATGTCATCTGTGTAGGTGCGTCACTTATGTGTACAAGAAAGGAAAATATTTCCAACACCTTCTTGAAATATGGTGGATAAAAACCTAACATTAACAGTAAGATACTTAAGTAAAATGCATGAACCTCAGCTCATGGCAAACTAGAACATCACTGAGTGCTGTTTCTTGCTATCATGCAAAATGATAAAGTGAAGAGTAATGCAAGTTGTCAGAACTAACTGCAGAAATGACTGGTAAGTTCCAGTGTGTAGGCCTTCTACCAAATTTCATCAATCACAATTATCTGATTTAACATGGTATCCTCTTCACAATGAACTTGATCCAGATTGATACAACATGTCTCATAGTGCAGCTACAGTTAAAACCCATTTAAGTGATACGGCACCCAACAGGCAGTAATCTTGTATTCTTTAAGTCCTGTAATAAAATGTGAAATACTGGAGACACAGAAAACCCTCATGCTCAGCAAATTCCTGCACAGCACAGTGCCAAACTTCATTCATGCGCACTTCATTTATGGTCACTGACACGTCTGTGTGAATGGATGCAGAACATCTGGTGTGATGTATACCAGCAGTTGGCGTTCTTCCACTTTAAACGTCTACATCCAAATTGCAAATGATTGACATGGTAGGGCACAATCCAACAATGCTTTGGTAGCTCTGCATGACACTCCTGTGTGTTTATGCCATGGACAACTGACACATCCACATTCACACGCTGTTCCACTAGTTTGGACTTCCATTTCTGAATAAGGTCACCAACAAAATTTCTGTACAAAATGCACATGCACTCCCAAACACCAGCCCCATCTGATGGTAACATTTACATGTCACATGCTACATTCTCTACATCAACTTTTTTGGGTGGGGGAAGGTCCCATGACTTATGGACTACACTCATGCGTGTATGCATGTCTATATACATATGTGTAACATTTCACGTTGGAGCCCACCTGAAGGACTGATACACAGAGAGAACCAAAAGGGGAGGGGGGGGAGAAGTTATGAATAGGGTACCAAGTGCTCTTTCTGCAAGGCAAAACAGCCATAATGTGAGCTTGATCACTTTTCTCAGTCCAGTGTCAAGGTGCATCAACATAAAATACCTCTTTTTTCCCTTGTACTTTCATGACACAATGCTTACTTACACATAGGCAAACTTTGCCTATTCAGTGATAAATTCCAACTTTGCAATAATGTACATAAATAAAAGAGTGAGGCTATACATATAAGTTCATATTTTCCACGACAATATGAAGAATTTTAAGCAGAACTGCCAGGATTATCTCCAATAAATCACATGCCAGCAAACTTAAAAACTCTTAAAAAGGAGTTCCGTAGTTAACTCACCTCTGTGTATCCCATACTCATAAGCTGGAGAAGTGCCTGACGCAGAAGAGATAAATCTTTTTCAATTCCGTTGCAACCTGAAGCTGCACTTACTCCACTGTGACCAGAAGCAGAACTTACTCCACTTGTGGTTGAAAGAGATGAGATAGTACTTGCAGCACTTGATCCCAAGTTCTCTCCAAGATTGCCAATATTGGCAAATGGCAACAACGAGTTCCGAATTTCTGCTAAGGCCTTCTGATGGTAGCCCGAGGAACGGGTTGAGGACTTGCCTGATGTGGCAGGGTTCATAGTGACGATGGACTGCTGGCCCATACTAGGCCCAGCGGGCGGGCAACAGTCACGTGCCCGTGGGCCACTGTTGCACCTCCTGCATGCACAACTGAACTGTATCACACAGTCTGAGCACTCACCAACTTCACCACTATAAAAACACCCACATTCCACTACCACTGATATCCGTCTTACTGATCACCTTTCGCTATAAAAATTTTAAAAATTCTTCTGTCACATTTGAATAGATGAACTGTGGCTTAAAGGCAGCACTTGCACAGCATGTGTCATTTTCTTCAGCTACACCTGAAAGAAAGAGGACAAATGAATAACTAATATATAAGAACTATAGAAATAATAAACCTAGAAATATACTACTTTTCCCTTCACCCTTCTCTGTGACACATGCTCATCACGCAAAGTACTACCTAGTTTGAAAGTTGAGCAGCTACTCTAGTAAGACATACAATCATGGGTCTTTTGTGCAATATGCAGATGCTCACACAGTTCTTGTGCCTTGCTTGCTATATATGTACAATGCAACGGTACATATACCCACAAACGACGGCAAAACTATATATCTAATTCAGTCAGTATGATGGCATTCAACCAGGGGAAGGCCAAATGCATCATGTAGTTTACCAAGTTCACATCCAATATTACTGATAATGCAATTTTTGACATACAATGAGAAGAGAACCTTAAACTGGCAAATCCATGTGCCAGTCATTTACTCAATTTAAAGAAAGAGCATGTCAGATTCAAGGTTCTCACAGTGGTGTTGCTAACATTTCAAGTCTCCTGGGATGTTATACTGCAACAACTGGTACACAGTTAACTATAAATCAAATGACTGTAGTGCCTTCAGGGTTAAGCACTGAGAGAAGAGAATAAGCAGCACACTATAACAAAAATTACTGGAACACCAGCAACTTCAGAATATAAGGTTTACATGTCCAAACCATATGATATAATACGCTATCTCCCAATCATCACACCAACTGCATCATGCACACACCTTTGCTGCCACTTACAGAGCGTGTGTGTGTGTGTGTGTGTGTGTGTGTGTGTACACATATGTTGCTGTAGACAACTTTGTCAACTGCTGAATATTTTGTAACAAATCCCACAATGGTGTGTCTCAAAATGAATTAAATAGTTAACTTCAAAACTACAGTGTTCTCATGTGATGAAATGTACTTTGTATTCCACCAGCTCTGGATTACATTTGAAACATGTAACCTCAAATAATCAATCTTTATAAACACACAGAAGATGAAACGGATAATATTTAACACCAACCTGCTTCACTGGTTCAGGTTTATTAGCAGATAAGGTGGACACAGAATTTCTAGTTCAGTTTTACAGGGCTTTGAAGATGATAGTGTGTATGTGTGTGTACTTTATCCACCACCAATTAGTGTCTCACAGAATACCCTGTTCTCAGTACCGCATCTGACAAGTTCTTTTGCCACATGTGAAGACAGAAGCAGAGCTGCCTTCTGATACCTGCTTGAATTACAGGCTAGGTGAGTGACAACCACTCATTGTTAAAAGGCCCACCTAATACATTCATTTCCTGCACCTTATGACAGAAGAAGACCAAGCTTCCAAAACATTTTGTTTTACTTTTAAGTCAATGAATAAAGTTCAAAAGAGGAGACTGTTTCACAACAGAATTTCTAGCTCCATTTACCAGAGAACTACGTGAATACATATTACAACATGCATAAATAGAAACTGAATGTCAAAGTTATATATGTGCCTAACAGCCTACTACACCCGCCTGGCAAACTAGTTTTGTTACACATATCTACATTAAGAAGCCACAGCTTTGTTTACTGCTTTATGACTTTCTAATGGTGGTGTTAATGTCAGCAAACACTACAAACAATCCAAATTCAACATACAAAATGTAACCTAACCTAACCTACAGTGTTAATGACATACATTAAAATATGACACAAATTAAAATATATGTGAATTATATCATCTTGCATCTTATCCAGTCTTATCAACATTCAAAGCTGCTACCTTCAGTTATGTTGCCTCAGGTTATATTTTTGTTATGTTTAATAGCTTTGTGACAATTTTTGGTGCCTGCTTTTTACTTTTCACCATATAGGGTGCTACTTTTCAATATGAAAACAACTTCAGGTTACAAGTCTATAATAACAATTAAATGTAAAGATAAAGTTCACCCTAGAACAGGCCATGAAGGCACAGAGGGGAGGAAGAGGTATAGCTCTACTCTTTCTTTAACCTCGGCGCTAGAGGGGGTAGGTGGTCGCCTCACCCTGGCCGCTTTACCCCCGGGAAAGACATGGTAGCCACTGTATAGGAGGCTGGGTGGATAGTAGGCAATTACCATAAATATTATCAACATTCACAATTCGTACCTTCAGTTACATTATCGCAGGTAACATTTTGTTAACTTTAATAACTTGTGACTGCTTCTTACTTTTCATCATACACGGTGTTTTACATTTTAATATAAAAACAATTGGAGGTGACAAGCCTACAGTAAACAATTCATGATTCTATTTACTACAAGCTCACATAACTTGGATTTGTGTTACGATTCCCTTTTAAATTACATACAGCAAACCGTCAATACCCTTTTATTTCATTATGTCCTTCCTTGTATAATTTACTCTAATCATCTCTCAGTACAAGGTCTAATAATCGAAACATTTTTAACAGATCGTTCATATACGTCACTCAGTACAGTGTTAATAACCTTTTACCTCATTACGCTTTTACATGCAAAACTTAATCTCATGCATAAAAAAATCACCACTCACAAATTATCGTTACAATTTCATGCGTACAATTTGGATGGCAATCAGTTTAGGCGGATCACCTCTGGTTGAAACCTGCGAAATGTACATGTATACGACATACGACAGAACCGTAGGTTATACCAAGTAACAACAGGGGCTTGAAAAGTCTTACGCCAACTGGAATGATGTGTAGTACTTTTAAGTGCAAAACAAATAGCTATAAATGCGCTTACTCAAGTACCTGAAGCACCTAATGTTATTCAATCTCAACATGTTAACTCCTTTATGATTCAAAATTACACTGCATATATCGATGTGGGTTATTAAATTATTCTGCACACTGCGTCTACACAAACATTTTCGACGATATCACTTTTGTCACAAGCTGCTGTCGTGCTTAGTGTGTTATTTGTGTACACTATACACATACTGATCCGAAAAGCACTGTATAATTTAGCATACGATCATTGTAGCGGAAAAAATATCGCCACACAAGAAAGAAAGACGCAACCGTAACTCGCAAAGCCAATAGTCGCCATCTTGAAGTGCCACATTCCGAAATACCAAGCTGACAACATTTTTTTAAGTCACATTGGTGTGTACTGCTAAATGCAATTTCAGAGTGATATCCTTTCACATTGTACATTACAAAAAAGTTATTTTCCGTCGGTGTCATTTAAAAATGTATACAACACACATAATTTTAGGCTGAAACGACAGGTCCAATTTCCAACGCTAACTTTGACCCTCCGCAAAAACCGATATGTCGAGAATGGAATGCGTCTATTGGGAGAATCTGTAACACATCAGGCAAGGAATTTTATACAGCTTGTTTCGTTATCTACTTATTTTTTGTTGCATGCCATATGCATTTACGAGAAAAGGATCTTAAGCTGATTACATTGCTACATTAATGGGTTTCAGTTTTTCCTTAAAATAATGTGGGAGTGGTCACAGGATGTGCCTCAAACAGACCGTCACTCCCGTATTACGTGAATGTGACGTTAGGCGCAGAATAATGATGCAAAGTGCTAATAAATTATCCCACAGAGATGTTCTTCACGCTACTTTGCATCTGAAATTTCGATTTTAATTTTCTCGTCAAGGAATACCGTGACCTACTAAGCCCACAATGTGTCTCTAGTGGGTAACCATATACGTAACGCCTTACATATTCGATACATGATGCTGAAATGACGTTAACAGCAAGTAATAATAGTCATAATTTAGGTACTCTGATCAACGCAATATTTTTAACCGCGTTATCGCAAACTAGTTAATACAGTGCAGGAAATTATTGCTTCTTCTACTGACCACTAACCATTAGCGAATCCGTCTAATTTGTATTGAACTTCAAAATCCATTGTATTTGTCCACAAGAAACACAGCTTTATATAAACATTACTTGTTCCAATTAACTGCAAAGATAACTGTAAATAACTATTTCGTATTTGGTATTATTCCTCCTACATGTTTCGTCCCGTGAGCCCGTCTACAGGGAGAACTTAGTTTCAAAGGGATGCATTTATGATAAAACGTCGTCAAATATGTGCATAAATACAATTAACTAACAGTATATGTGGCAAAATATTGCTAAAATATAGAAAATATAATATTACTGTAGATGTTTTTGTTTACGTTACTGTACACATTTGTACTCAGGTAGTTGACTAACATTCATGTCAGCGCTGACATACCTTTTCCTTAGTCAGGAGATATATCCGGGTGTTGAGTGTTGATATTTCCTCAACAGCGGGCCACAAAGTAAGCTTTAGGTGTAGTATGCGAGTGGGAGAAGAAACTTTGTTGCATACAACCATATTACATTGTATTACGTTTCGCTTTTTTTTTTCCAGGGCCAGTAGTGGGAATTATGCATGTGACATCTAACATTCTTACAGCGCTGCCGACAATTTTCGTCTTCTGGGATAAGACGCGGTGTAAATTAATAAACAGGTACCTGCATTTTAGAGGAATAACTTTCCCTATATGTAGTATAGTCGTAAAGTGTAATCTCCGAAGAAAATACTGAGTATTTTACATGGTAAACACAAGAAAAGCGAATGGAATAGTTGGCCAGCGAGAGGCGCCGCGGCGTGTGATGGGAAAAGCGGAATGTGTAAAGAGGTAACAAAATGATTTTTAGATTACGGTGTGACAGAGATCTAGGGTGAAGAGAAAATAGCCGAGATGAAGCAAGATTTTACTGCATGAAGTTCTTTGCACTTGCTGCAAAGACATGCTGTCCTTTGTAGGCTGTTTTTAAAAATCTCTCTGCCGTCGTGGCTATCCGTGACTTTTTCGTATGTGGGGTTGCTGTCTTCTTTGCTGACAGCGAAATCTGTTATGGGTTGTTCTTTAAAATCCTTTCTATCATTCTATTTTACCTTTGCCATAAAGTTCTTCTCCATATTTTGGTTCGATAATACTCTAAAAATCTTCTAAAGTTACGTTACCGTGATCCGAACGCAACCATAACTCTTAGACCATGAAACCGAACTTACGAATATGAGCCGAAGACACACAGCCTTTTGTAGCAAACCTATAATCTTGAGAGCCACAAGATTAGTTATGTGTTACAATAATCTTTGGAAAGGAAACGCAAGTAGGGCCTTTCGAAAGAACATGTGATTGTTAGGTACCGAATTGTGGCTATGACGACGAGAGTGGTTGGATTGGCATATTTTTGTAGCCATAGCACTAGCAGCACGTATGGAAATAACGCTTGATTTACCCTTACAGTGTTAACCCTTTCGAAATGGGGAAGGTATTATCCGTTGTTCGACGGAAGGCCAATCGTTTTAACGTTGAAAGCAGAGCACATAGAGTTATTTCGAAGGATAAACCAACACCAGCACCCAAACATCCATCGGCAATACAGGAACTAGAAACTATTAAATCAGGTTGAATATTAATGTTTTAATATCCATTGCTGTCTTGTCGATATAACAAGCATGGAGAAGTAACGTTTAGTAGGGCAGTGTGTCCTAACCTAGCTTTTATTATGTGCTGTAGATTATCCTCATATTCTCGAAGAACAATCAAGAATGGATTCAAAACTGGATGACAGATTAAAGCAGGTGTTCGTCCGTTCTTATGATCCTATTGTAAGTATATTAGTAACGTATTTTTAGTATAACTTTTTTTCCCCCCTTTGAATTGCGACCTTGCATAATGCGATATTTTGTGGTATAACGTACAGTAGTGCAGGCGAAATTTTTGGATTAGGTCGTTGCACAACTTTAATGTCGTGCAGTAATAAAGTACTGAAACTAAATAAAATTTTCCTTTTTAAATCACATACCAAGTAATTTATTTGAATACCAAGGAATCAGCAAATTTACTCCCCATACCACTATTTTTAAATTGTTGTAGTGTGAAGTGAAAATGATGGAGATATAATTCTACAGAATTTATATCCACACAAGACGCTTCTCCCCTATCTAGGCGCTACATTCCACATAGAAAAATGGTTACATCTGCCATAAATTATTATAATCGTATCTTCTCCCATGAATTTACTTTAAATAAAATCCACATTCTCCTGTTCTGAGGTGTACAAGTCTGGCTTTGAGCCAAAGAATGATTCCTGTAGTTAGATTTGACATAGAATTCTTGTTCACTAAAGCCCCCCCATACCACCAACATGTTCCACATTGTCTGGAATAACCCAAATGAACCACTCCATGATCTCATTATCCTAATAGAACAATGTGCCAGCATCACATTGTTGCATCAGAAAAAATTCTACTGAAAAGTAAATGGTTTTACTATGAGATCTTTCTCTCCTAGCCAGCATATTCATGACAGTCATCAAGGAAGATACCACTGGAACCAGCTGAATTAAACTGATACACTGTCACAGATATAAGATTTGTTACTATATGGCAACACACCATGCACTGTAAAAGATGTGATGACCGCATGAACTCTATATGCCCCAAGATCAAGGTCGCTGTGGAACTGGAAGTATACTGCCAATTACTATTTCTTAACAGCTTTGTTTCATGCCATGTGGACAACACCAAAACTGTCAAGCCATCTCAACTTTGATTGCACATGAAGTGAAGAAAGTTGGCTTCACCTCCTGACCACATGGTGTCTTCCCACTGAATATAACAATGCTTCTTATTTCTGCTATATATTTTTCCACTTCATCCTCCTGTCTCACATTCACCTTGAAGATGGCAACTGCAGTGAGAAAATTTTGGAACAGCTTCAGCAATTGATTATAATATAGGCTGCAAAAATGTGTGGACAAGAATATTCACAAGGGGATGTTTGTGTGCTAGATTCATTACCAGCTGTATCGTCATGAAGCAGAGGAACAAAAATACCACGCTACTAGTTCAAAATACACGCTTATGAATTCATATTCCAGGCAGGGGTTAAACCAGATGTTGGCAAATGTGTATTTGGGCTTGTAAGCAACTGTTTTCCATATACTCAGATGAACTGATGAATTGAGCTTGTGCAAGAAATTAACATTTAGCATTTGGTGCACAACAACATATTAAGATTTATATTCAGGAAGTGGGGGCATGGACTGGATTGAGCTGGCTCAGGATAGGGACAGGTGGTGGGCACTTCTTAATGCAGTAATGAACCTTCGGGTTCCATAACATGTGGGGAATTTTTTGACTAACTGTAAACCGGTTAGCTTCTCAAGAAGTACTCTGCTCCATGGAGTAAGTAAATAAGTGCACAGAAACATAACAGCCTGCTAAACAAATGATGTAATTCCAGGTTTGAGTAACATTTCTTATTTGGTGAAAGACTTAGATATGTATCCACCAAATGTGCCCACAGTGGATTCTGTGATATTGCCAGTATCTCTCACTATTGTACCAACTAATGAAAATGACAGACCACTTGGTATAATATTTGTTAACGTGAGAGGAGGGAGTCTTTTTTTCTCATGTACATTTATGCCCAGTGCTATATGTCAATGTGAAGCAATGGCATATACTGGCATCATAGTACAACATACATTTTCATTGATTCCTAACAGGTTGAAGAGCCAACAACTAGTAGTTCTCACTCTCTTCCACAAGATCGTAGACCCTTTGAAGAGACTGAATTTGGGTATTCAGAGCCAGTAATGATTCCTCAGGGCCGATTTACTCTCAAGCAAGCAATAAAGTTCATTGCTGATCATCAGGCAGATCCTAACACTTGGACAGCAGCAGCTATAGCCAAAGAATACAACATTACACAAGATAAAATAGGTATAATGTGTACAGAATACATGTAATATTAATGCAGTCATAACCCATATACTGAATGCCACTGATAGATAGGACAGATTATGATTGCCCTAAATTTGGAAAGTTAAAAGTGTATTTCAGCATGTATTCTCATATTTCTTAATTGTTGGAAGAAATTATAACTTAATGTGATTATTTATAGTTTACTTCTTCTGTTGCCCTATTTCAATAGTTCACTTACAGCATTTCACTACAAATTACATGTAAGTTTATCTGGAGCTGACCACATTTGTGTAAGTAACGGTCATCTTGGTCCATGCACATTTATACAGCACTGAAGCATCTGACCATAATGGAAATGCATGGTGTTTATCGGGATGGTTAAGACTTTAAAATAGTAAACAGTACTGCATTGTAAAGGGTTAAAGTGTATCTTGTTCAGAACAAGAACTCCACTTCTAGTGTAATAAAAAAAGGGTAAAATGATCCCTTTACAGGCCTGGTGTGGCCCAGAGGGTGGGTAGAGGTATAGCTCTACTCTTCCATGACATTAAAAGGGGGGTGAGTGGTCAGCAGCATGCCCTGGCCACACTTTACCGCTGGAAAAGACCCAGTACCCATTTTACAGGAGGCTCGGTGGGCCCCAGGGCCGGTCTGGACAGGCGGAAAATCTTGTCCCCACCAGGATTCGATCCTGGACCATCCATCCCATAGTCAGTCACTATACCGACTGAGCTACCTGGCCCACACTTCTAATGTAATACTGTTACATAATGCTATACTTTCTAGTCCATGTATGAGTGTGTAATAAACATACTCAGTCTGAAGCTAGAAAAGGTTCCTTCAGAATGCTTTCCAATTAGGCAACAGACTGGATGCCAGGATTTAAAAAGCAGCCAGAATCACCCTTTTGCCTGATGTCCCTGTCTTTTCAGAAACAGGGATAGCATAGCTGTTACAGTGATCAGACTATAGGCTGGACAACCAAGGAACTGTATGATTCCCAGCAGGTCAAGGATTTTGCTCCTCTCGAGTGTTCAAACTGGCTTTGGAGCCAACCCAGCTTCATGTGCAATTGGTACTGTGCACTCTTTCCCCAGAGAAAAAGAAGCCAGTATGTGTGAAGCTAACTGTTCATGTCTATCAGTGCTGTGTTTAAGGTGTGGAGTTCAAAAAGCTGCCACATTGAAATGAGAAGGAAGATGCATTGACTTACCATACCATATTCACATGCTTCGGTGCAATATTTCACAGGCTATGTAATAAAATGCTGATGCTTTAAAATGTATTTTGCACTTTGAGGAAATTAAAAAGTGTAGCATTGGTATCCAATAAGATATGCATAGCAGGCTCAAGAAAATGACTCAGTTTATTAAAGATTATTAAATGTAGTACACAAAAATGAATGTGCCAAGCATTACTTTTTATTTTATGCATCCTAGGTTCAGTAGAGAGTTTTTTCTTACATTCCAATTTAATTTTTCTTTTAATACAGAGAAGATCCTGTTGTATTACCAGACATTTCAAGTTCATGTTCCTGAAGTTAAAAGTAAGAAGACTTCTAAAAAATCATATGTGGAGACAAAAGAGAGACAGAAATCACAGGAAATGCTGGAATCAAAAGAAGAGGAACCAGAACATCAAAAACCAAAGTGAACTTAGAATCTGACTGTAGAATTGATGGAGAGTGCCTAATTCAGTTAGAGAACTTTCAATATAATGTAGCAGTTAATACCATTTAAATTATTTTGCCACTTGATAAGCAAATGTATGTGCCACATAGAAGCCAATTTGTAAGGGATGTCACATGTATGACTTTAAAATGTTACTGTTATTTGACTGTCATACAGTTTAGAGTGTGATGTAAAAACTGTAGGAAAAATCCAGTATAAAACAGCTGTGGGCAGATTTTGCACCAGATGTGTGTTTGTATTATTAATCTAGTCTTTCACTTTGTTGGCCAAGTATGTATATATATTCCATGTGGTATTATTACACAAAGTAGCAGTGTCTGTTTACATGAAATATATCTCCATGTATAACTCTATTCAGGAGTTTACAGTACTTGAAGTAAAATGTTGTTGATTCTGGATCAGTACTGTTCATTCTACAAGTATATGGACTCCGTGTTTGTAAGATATTTTTATTCTTATGTAATTCAGTCCTTCTTTCTGTTGCCTACAACTTTATACTTGAGTGGAAAATGATTCCAAAACATTTAGAAAAGTAACACAAAAATAATTTAAAACATACTATTGGTATCACTGTCTTTATAAACAGACTCCCATGTTTTGTATTTTCGAAGCTGAAAAACTGATGTTTCATAAGATGTGGGGCATGGTGGCCAGGTAAGTTATTTACGGTAATATACTTACAAATGAATCATTTGTAAAGCAGCTCAAACAAGTACATATTTTACTTTACAGAATTCTGCCTAATGGAATACTTTTGTAGAACACATTATGTCTGTAAAGGGAGGGGCGGGTGTACGTATTCTCTAACATGCTCTTTTAATAAAATAACTCCATGGAGCAGAGTCCTTCTTGAGAAGCTAACAGGTTGTCATCTAGTCAAGAAATTCCCTGCATTTTATTCAAGCTGAAGGTTCATTACTGCATTCACAAGACCCTGCCACCTGTACCTATTCTGCACCAGATCAATCTAGTTCATGCTCCCCCATCCCACTTCTTGAAGATCCATCTTAATGTTATCCTGCCACCTATGCCTGGGTTTTTCAAGCAGTCTCTTTCACTCGGGTTTCTCCACCAAATACCTTTCTCTCCTCTCCCCCACATGCTACATAGCCTCATTCTTCTTGATTTTATCACCTGAATAATTGGTGAGAAGTAAAGATCATTAAACTCCTCATTACGTAGTTTTCTGCACTCCCCCGTCACCTTGTCCCTCTTAGGCCCAAATATCCTCTTCAACACCCTATTCTCAAACACCCTCAGCCTATGCTCCCCCCTTAATGTGAGTGACCGAGTTTCACACCCATACAAAAACAGGCATAAGTATTGTTCTGTATATCTTCATATTTATATTTTTGGAGAGCAAACTCAAAGACATAAAATTTTGCACCACATGATAGCAACTATTCCCATAAGTCTATTCTTAATTTCTTCCTGAATGGAATTTTGATCATTAAGGTTGTTCCCAAATATTTGAACTGTTCCACCCTTTCAAAGGATTTATTACATATCTTCATATTGTGCTTTTGTCCAGCATTCTGATCTTAATGAGATACGGTGCCATGTACTGAAGTTTTCTCAGCATTTACTTCTGGACCTGTCTCCTAACTAGGGACTACTAAAGCTTCTTTGTTTTTCTTTATAGTATGTACTCTCCCACCCACTATACTGTATTAACATCACCAGCGTAAACTAGAAGCTGATTTGTACCATTCAACTTGAAGCCCTGCTGGTTTACGTCAACCCTCCTGATGGCATAATTTAAGGCAAAGTTGAAAAGCGGAGGTGATAAAGCATCTCGTTTCATACCATTATTAAAGGAAGTATGTCAGGCAAATGTTTGCCTACCTGGACTCTGTTATGTTTAATTTAAACACACTTTTATTAGCCTTACTAGTGTCATGCAGATACCAAACTCAATGAGAATGTTATACAAGACCTCTCTCCTAACTGAATCATAAGCTTTCTTAAGTCTATAAACAGCAAATGCACTGGTTCATTGTATTCCCATTTTTTATCAAGTATTTGACGAATGCAGAATATATGATCAGCAGTTGACCTGCTGTGTCAAAATCCATATTGATGATCCCCAATAACTTCCTCTGCATTTGGAGTTTACAGCAGATGTTCGATAAAAGTTTTTACATACTTGGCAAAAGTGATATGCCTCTCTAATTACTACAATCTGTTTTTTATCACTCTCCTTATGAATAGGTAATGACTGACTCATTCCCCTACTCAGGCAATTCCTCCTTATTCCAATAGAATTAATCAGTGTACAGATCTCAGAATGAATTTCCCTGCCTCTGGTTTTAATCAATTCTGCTGAAATCTGATCCATACCTGGTTATTGGTGTCTTTTTAGCTTTTCAACAGCCATCTCAACCTCAAAGGCTCAGGCACTAGTAGTTCTGTTGTGTGTATTTCAGTCTGCCTAATGTCATTAACCCCATGTACATTCAACAGAGAGAAAATTGTTCCTTTACACTATTGTGGGAGTCTGCAACCAGATCAACCTGCTCATCCTATTGGCTGTAGGCTGGTAACCCTACTTATAGAGTCCCTGATGCCTCTTCACAAGTCTCTAATATTCCTTCTTTTTGTTCCTGCAATGTCTAATAGTTTCATGTCTTACATTATTTGTATTAAATACCACTGCCTTTTAGTCAGTTTCACACTCAGCTCCACAGAGAAAACAAATATATTGAGTATACTTGAATGCCATCTCTTATCCATTGATACATGATCAGTCTTATTGTGAGTCTTCCCATCAGGATGTGCATCAGAATCTCCTAACAGAATTTTCATATGGTAATTAAGAAAATGATAAAAAAAACCTGCTCTCATTCCTCATAAAAATTGCCTTTGTGTATCACTTTTCTGTACACCCACTAAATCTAATTTATACCTTGCTAATCCCTGATAACTGACTTATACAGGCTCCTCACAGTCCATGTTCTGAATCTCATGTCTGTAATACACTCTGTTACAAGCACTTAACCTAACAGTAAAAGTGTATGGCAAGTAAAAAAAAACCAGATGTATTGTATTCTGAACCCAGTAGAAGAACCATGTCATGTATAGTACTACTCTCCCATTCCAGATCTAATTAAAGAGGCAATGAAACACATTTAAAAAAAACTGTCACCTCATATAATGTGCAGTCACGTTTTGATGCATTAATCTATAAAAATTAAGTCACATTTTCAAACATCTGCCAGTAACAATCCTGAAAGTTTAAAACAGTTGCGAATCTAATAAACCTTAAAAAGGAAACAAAACGTGAAGAAAATCATGTTAGTTAATGTATTCAGTATAACATGAGGTTCCAGAGTAAGGGCTGCAGAAATACAGTTGTACACTTCACACAGGCACATTAATGGAGACCAGCAACAGTTATAAAAAAGTATAAAATATATATACTTATATCAAGCACATTCGTGTTCTCTTTTTAAGTACTTTTTTTAAAAGTGGCTAGTATATTTCAACAGCATCCCTCAGTGCTAGTAGCAGTACATCAGCAGAATCATCTAGTCAGCCTATTTCAACTTCTACTATTCCACTGTGTGACACACTTCACAAATACAAGGAAATGTAAAACGTGACAGAACACACTGGAGCCTTATACTGATTTGTTGACAGAGAAGAGGAAGGCAAGTGAAAAAATCAAAGCTTGACTCTTCTTTAAAAAAAAATAAGCACAAACAATCCAACTGAAACATCACATGAAACCACTCCAGACCACAACAGTTTAAACAACACAGAATCTTCCTGTCCCATCTTCTGAAGTTAGGATGATTCATTCTTTTTCATCACATCCATCTCCTTAAAGATTACACATCTGCTGTTCCCCCAATCTATCACAGTATTATCCCATTCCAATGTACCATGATAACTGTTTCTTACTTTATAAGTCACTTCCATGTGTAACGTACATAAAAATATTTAACCAACAAGTAGTCATAATAAGAAACTAAGATTTTGTCAGATTTGAGTAAAGTTGGGAATTACCCGTATTTAGACTAATACACATTAATGTCAAACATATTTTACTTTCACTGCTCAACATTTTACACCAGTTACTCCACCTACAAAAAATGTTTAGGTATACAACTAACTTAACGCAGTAAGATCATACAACCTTGTCCCATCGCCAAATAGTTCCATCATCACATACACACAACAATACTGAACCATCACGACTGAGACTAGTCTGCCGGATCGCTGCCACACATCGGGGATGCGTCAAAGTTGTGCACCGAGACTGAGTTGGATCACTCACATCCAAGTCCCAAACAAATGTCCGTCCCACTTGATTACCAAGTGCTAAAATCTGCAATGAGAAACAAACTGTTTGTAAAAAATCTGTTTTCCACAAAATCATTTCCTCAACATAATGAGAGAGTTTAAACAGCATATTAGCTCCTTGCAGCAATTCATTTTGTACAAAAATGCAAATAAGGGAAATCTAATTGACTGAGTTGACTCTATCAGAGTGGGGATGGAGTTAAAGGCAGGCAGAAAAATCCGTGGTGCATCTGGTAGCACTCAAATTTGCAACCTTACATGAGGGTGTCCAGTACCACAATTTTCCATTAAACCTTTCAACTCCCCCCCCATGTCTAATGTTTGATGCACAAAATACTGAACATATTCTCTTCAAGTACAGTACACTATTTAGTCTACCTTCTGCCAGAAATCCATTGCAAATCTGACAAACCAAATTTCACACTCTTTATACTCGAAGCGGTGAATAATTGTGACACTAGTGTCATTTGATCGAAGTTCTCTGTCTTCAAGACGTCCTGGTTTCCAACATACAATGCAGTTCTCACATGACTGTAACATAAAAAATATATTCTAATTTTTTGGCAATACAACAATTTTTTTACCGTGAAAACAACAGGTGCATGAAACATGTAAATGAAGCAGTATACCTTTGATAAGACAAAGTCACCAAGCCATCTGACACAATCTACATAATTACGGTGAATATCACGTGTAGAGAAATCTGGGAAGTGTTCCTTCAGAGAGTCAAATGGCCGCAGGCTTCGAGCTGCATTGAACTGGTATGATCCACGGATAGCCTCTCTCATTGTTTCCTTGTCCAACCGCCACAGTTTCAAGGAATGATCCATTCCACATGACAAAATGCGATCACCACATAGGTCAAAATCCTATGACAAAATGATACTAAAAGTATGAAAGGCACTTAAAACTTAAAATACAATAACAAGTTAAAAACATGGTACACTATATTCCAATCTAAATCTCTCTCTAACGTTTACCAAACAGACTTTTAAATTCAGCCAGCTTACCCACAGCAGGATGCTCTTCTATTCAATTGCCAGTCCTGCAGCTTGTCATGTTAAGTTCCACTGAGAACATTTTTAAGCTAAAAAGTTTATAAGGTAAGTATACTGTTAAAAATCATTCCATTTATCGTAGTATATATTTTTAAAAAATCCATCCATTCATATGTATCTTACTCTAAGATCCTTTCATTTTAATATTCAGAATTGACTGACTGTAATATGCTTCCACTCATATGTCACACAATAGTTTTTATTGTGCCAATATTCCGCTGTCTGTTGGAGGATATGAATCCTTAACAGTGGTCAGAATCTGCCTTAAAATATTTTCATCAGTGGCTGCTCTAGGAATTCACAGCAGTATACAATGCATGGGCTCTCTTTGCTGGCAAATACTTAGTCACATCCCTCTCCACTGTGATAAACCACAAAATATTTCTGGCAATATTTAAACCACGTACAATCATTTCACACCCACACAGTGAATAAGCAGAGTTCACTTCTTGAAAATGTGAAATATCAAAATAAGACAGTGTATTCCCTCTCAGCCATGAAGAAATATGTATTGTGGGAGACAGTATTTCCATAGAGTGCTTGAATATACAATATATAAGGCAGCTTAAGAATTTCATTCTGAATCACAGAAAATGTTCAGAGCAGTGTGTGGCCATTTCACAATCCTTTCAGTATCTAACAGTATGCAATGTCTATGGTATGACAACTGGTGAATGATGAAGAGACAAGCACTTCGACATGGTTATGGACCAATCATGATACTACTCGTATTTTGGTATCTGTCTACACGAATAAGGGAATCCACAAGAAACCTCAATCTGGATGGCCAGTGTCCTATGTGAGATTCAAATCAGGCACATACCAAATGCAAGTCTTGGTGCACACCATTACACCAACATTCTCAGTCTTACAGCAATGTGGTAGCACTGGAAGGACATTCAGAAAATGGTTTTCAACAGTGTTTCTGGGCACTGATTTTATATTACACGTGCAAAGTCAAAAGGCAAGTGTACTTAAGATGATAACACTTACTAATGTATAGTAACATTACATGACCAGTACCAATACGAACAAATGCACAATAGTGATTTGGTGTAGTTTAATTACATCAAAATCTGTTCATACTGATATTGTATTCATATGATTAATGCATCGAGTATGGACCACATAAAATTACATGATCAGTGTAATTGCACTGAAATGCAAACAGGGTGTTACTTCATGTAAGGTTTTCCGTCAATGACTATTTTGTTGCGATTATGGCAATTTAATAATCTCAGTATTAACATGCTATCATTTTTTTCCATTTAGTGGTTAAATTCATTGCTCCCTAAAGAAAACATGAATGGAGATTTCACAGGATATGTCACACTTAGAAGTACAGTAGAATTCCTTTAATCTGGCACCCACAGGACCAGACACATAATCAAACATTACAGATCATCAGACAATACCTATACCACTATATGTTTTTACATGTAATTGTGGGTCCTTTAAAGTCTGCAGCCAGCCCTCAGAGAATGTGCACCAGTCAGTTATATTCACTTAATCATAAAAATACTTAGCTTTTTCAAATATCGTACGCCCAGTCATGGATTTTCCTGTACTGATGTAAACCATTTAAACAATACCTTGTACAACTGGACTAATTTAGGCCCTTTTAATGTCTGTTACTTGACGTCATTTACACTTTCACTTGACGACATCAATGATCATAACTGGGCCTTACTTGTTTACTTACTTACTCCATGGAGCACAGTCCTTCTTGAGAAGCTAACAAGTTTTCAGCCAGTCAAGAAACTCCCCAAATTTTATGGAACCCGAAGTATCATTACTGTATTCACAAGTTCCCACCACCTGTCACATAAGTGGGCCTCCCATTTCTTTACATCATAGATAGCTGACAACCCAATGTTGTATGAAGGCAAAAAACTCCCTTCAGCTCTCAAGCTGCCCACTTATTTCAAATTTCTCCTCAGTTACTCATCTTTGGATCCTCTGAAGCCATTATATAATAGTTCAACAAACTCAGTAAGATCCAGATGACCCAATACAAAGTCACAGAATTAGTACACAAACTGGATGTTATGGACGGCAGACTTGCTGGTCTTGGGACCTCTGTCCTCAACTCCCAAAAAATCAATACTGCTAGATCAAAGGAGTTCTAATGTATTTATAATTACTCTTTTAATTTTAAAATTCATAACACAACTGCCTATCAAAAACTATTTACTTACAGCACTAAGGACTTCATCTCGATGGCCCTCAACACCACCAAATATTGCAATACAAACATCTGTCTTGATGTTCCACAACCTCAAAGCATGATCTTTTGATACAGACAACAGTAAGTTAGGATCACGCGGATGAAATTTGAGCTCATTTATAGCATGGCCATGACCTGTTTAACACAAGGTACATGTATTACTGACAAGATGTGAACAAAAACAGTAATAAGTCAGCATTACCAAACAACTTCCTAATAACGGTGTTACAAAAGACTGTATGCCTGAAGTTTCCAAAGAGCATGGATTGTCACATGGCCTAAAAAAACAGTGTCTGTACATACTACTGCACCTGTATACCTTGGCTTTCATAAATTAAACAAAGTGGTACAGGCAATCTTACAATTTTTATGACATTTCTATATCTTAAAAATGAAAATTTGGATGATAACATATCTTTTGCAAGTACAGAGTTCAGCTTCACTTACGATCATGTATATAACAGGTTGTTAATAGTTAATACACCATGACTACTGTAGCCATTCTGTATTATGGGGTGATATCTTAATTTTAATGACATTTCTCCATTCTTAAAAATGAAAACTAGGATGACATGTCTTCTGCATATGTAATGTTCATTTTGATCTTTGATCACATATACAATACCCTGATGAAATAATGACTATAGCAGCCAACCCATATCTCTTTTTATGCAATTTTACTCGCACAATTTCACTTTAACACAACTTGAAAATTAACACCACTTTTCGAATTGACGCAATACGGCATACACAAAACGCGATAATTTTTAGTTTAAAATGATTTGGCATGGATTAAATTAGGTCCCACTTGTCTTGCATTTGAGGCTACCAGAAAGTAACGTCAATGTCATGCCATCAGATTACGCTGGCAATATAAACACACAGCTAGTGCAATTTTCCCTTCCTCAGCACTGGCTTTTGGTAAGAAAATGAGTGAGAAATGTAAATTTACATAACCTTGTGCAATACAAGTGAAAAATCAGCAAAACACAATCACTACTAAAAAGATATTAGACATAATATGCCAACTTTTAAAAAGGTAACAAATTATTGACATATGTCATAATGTTAGACTAATTCATAGTTGTGCATGTATAATTCTTGATTATGCTGATGGAGTTAAGGAATTTGCTACATCAGGAACTAAAGTGTTTGTTGGTGTAGCAAGACAAGCACAGTCATATCAGAATGAACCATACCAAAAACTATGGATGTGTGTCTCTTGCATTTTTATTGGATTAGGAATAAATATATATATTGTATAGAAATGTATATATATGGGATGCATTATATATATATATATATATATACTCTACATCTCTGTATGTCCACTAGGGTATAGTCATACAATATACAGAATGAGGCTGTCAGTGCCCTAATCTCCAGGAAATACACTGTTGTAAATGGGAATTTTGTGTTCTATTTGTGCCATGTTTTTCAGGAACATACCCCTGGCATAAAACGAGACCTGCCTATGCAGGGTGCAAACAGTAAACACAACCCACAGGGTGAATACAAAATCATACAACCTACAATGTCTAACCACTTTTCAGAAAGAAAAATAAAGTCTACACAGAAGTTAATGCAAGCAGCAACAATGGTACATTCCAGTGTGGGGTGGTGCAAACATAGTTTTGAGCTATCTACAGACTATTAGTTATGTGTGAACACTCAATGAAAAGTTAAGTAAGCTACAACAGTAATGATTGTTCCATGCTGAACATTATTTTAAGCACTAATGTTCCACACACTGTTAGAATTTAAGAGAAGAGTGCCCACAGATTTTCAAATACCAAATAAATTTATGCTGCAATGTTTGATTGCACATTATTCTCTTCTGAGATGTAATACCACATCATATGGTAGACATGCACTGATGTTACAGAGCACCCTGTTGCCTGGTATAATTCATCTACCTTGATGACAGAGGCAGCAGTTTCTTCTAAAATGTCAGTGCATATCTACCAAATCATGTAGTATCACATCCCAGAAAATGACAATATACACTCTTTGTTGTGGAAACCTCCCACCTTAAACAAGGTCTGACCATTGCCAATAGGTAGCAGCCATAACTTCAAGAATTAAGTGCAGCAAAAGAGAAAGTAACTTTCAACAGATTTTGTGAACGTGTGTAATGTATGAAGATCAGTTGGACCAATCATGTGAGAAATAAAGAAGTATTACATGGAGTCATGGAGGAAAGGAATATCCCACATACAACAAAAAGGAGACAAGCTAATCAGAATGGTCCCATCTTTAACAGGAACTTACTTAACACATTATTGAAGGAAAGATTAGAAGTGATGGGAAGATGAGAAACAAGGCATAAGCAGCAACTGGATGACCCCAAGGAAAAGAGAAGATAATGTAAATCGAAAGAGGAAGCACTAGATTGCACTCTGTGAGGGACTCACTTTGGAAGTAGCTATGAACCTGTCAAATGACAAGACTAGGGAATGAATAATGTATGATGCATAGTGGATGAGTTCAATTAATAAAATGTCAACCTCAAAGGCTGCATGACCTTTTGTCCACTCTGTACAAGTGACTTTCCCATGTCACAATGATACCTACATGAATTATACTTTGCTGCAAATAAAATCTGACCATAAGTTTAGTCTGTAAAAAATATGGTAAGACTGTGGTTCCTGGATATGGTAGCAAGGATCACTAATATCAGGTATTAATTTGGTCACATTCTCACCAATGTAATGTCGTACACAAGACATTGTTGCTGGACTGAAGATACGTATAATACCTCTGGAACCTGCTACAGCCAGTAATGGCTTTCCTGAATCTTCATCAAATGACCATGCACAAGTGTAGTAATTTTCATCAAGCTGGTATCAAGTTAAGAATAACCAGTACGTACAAATGTTGCTGAAATAACACAAATTCCTCCAGAACGTAGACACATGATTTTGTATACTGCACATAACAAAGGCTTCACCATGTGTGTGCGCATGCGTGCACTTCACTCCTCATATACCATATTTATCTGAATGCAAGATGAGGTTTGTTCCTTAAATTTAGGGCATAAATATGTGAGGTCTTAAATTAAAATATAAAGCACCAAAGCAGGCAGTGCCAAACCGATTCACCCTCAACCAGACCAAAGCCTGCATTGCCAAATCGTCATGTAAGATCTGCACTCTTCTAGATTATTATGCAGTTAACAGTGGGAATTCCATACTGACGCTCCAGGACAACCAATCGGCCCCATCGTCATACATCAAGAAATTCAAAAGAGAGAACACAGCATGACTGAAATTAAGTGACACAATCTTTTTTTGGGTGACTTTGTTCATCGTCCGATTTTTTAAAGGAGCAGGACATTTCGGAAGCCAGCTTGTTTTCCATTTTCAGGCAAAGAAGCACCTAACCTAGTTATTCTCAACCACTGCGCACCATAGAAACAGCGACTCGTTAAGACAACCCGTCTAGTCGCAGACTAGTAATAGGAAAATTGCTACTGAAAAATTAACTACAAGACTCAAAAATAAAACCAGGAACAATCCGTAAACTAAAAACCTTAAAAACTGGCAAGACCTAAGACTGAGCACACCAAAGATATAACAAACCAGAAAACACATATTTACAATTCCTAACATAATTAACACCATATGTGGGGAAAACTGTGAATTTTCATTGGTTCATGTAAGTTTATAAACCATGAAATACAATCTTTTGTGACCTGAAGATGGCCCAGAACAAGGGCTGAAACATGTCATCAGATGAAAATAATAACATTTAACACACTTAGTTGTGTTTTGACTCATTTAAAACCCTCTCCTTATTGCAAGAAATACGAATGTATTATTTAACTGATGTGGTTCATAATGGCATGGCAGCACATTTCATCAGCAGCAATTATGAAGGGTCTTAAGTGTTGTATACCCAATGCAATGGACAGGACTGATGTTGGTATGTTGTGGAACTGCAGTGAAGAGGGTGTGAAAGTCAGGAGTTTGTGTGAAGAAGAGGTACTGATTGTGAAGATGGAGACAGTGATACTGATTGGTAAAGGCAGATACAATCTGACACACTTTGTGTATTAAGTGTATGTGTTAATAATATTTTTCATAGCAGATGTATTATTTATGGTGACGTCATCTTAGATTTGGATACATTTTCCCTTGACAGATGTGTTTTATTTGGAGAGTCTTCAATTAGAGTCATCTTGCATTCGGGTAAATACAGTATTAAATAAAAACCTTAAGCACGGGCCAAAAGTAGACTGTGGACCACCGGTTGCCCTTAAGATTCATTCTAGTGGTCTGTAAATCCAACTTCCCAGAACATTTACATTGATTTCAGAATCTTTAATTCCCACTGTACTTCACAGTGTAATAAGATGTGAACCCCATTTTCTAATATAGTTACTTCAGTTCCTGATGTTTGGAATCTGTAGCACACATTATTGTAAATGTGAAACATAAAGTTTATTACATGGGCCAAAAGGACTCTCAGTACTCTTCAGGTGGTCTGGGAAAGAATACAACAGGGAAACCATTGGTCTAAGGTTTGCTGTTCTGTCATTATGTACCACAGCTGTTAGTAGTTACAAATAAAACCACAACATAGCAGCAACAAATAGCTGTGAAAGGTACCTGTGCTTCATTTGTTATTACAGTACTGATCTTTGCCAAAGGACATTATGAACATATGAACAATACAGCCAGAAAATGGAAATGTTCAGTTTTCCAACTGAAAGGTCAGTTAGTTTTATATGTCATTAAAAATCACAGATCAATAATTTCAAAATTGGTGTTTCTTCAACCCTTCCTTAAAAAATGAAAGAAAAAAAACACGAATCAAATCTTTTTTACTTGAATTCAACATACTCTTCTCTCTCTTCATTTAGGATGCCTATTGCCTTTGCATATCCCTCTTCTGAACACCTTATACTAACATTTCATTTCTTTTTCTTCTGAAAGAAAAGGATGGTACTGTGTCTATGCAGCTATGAAATGGGAACAGCACAAATGACATATTTCTGCAACAAAATATAGCACCACTGACATCATTACCATCATCAGTAAACGTGCTTTAAAATTTTGGCAGCACCCACAGGGTCTGCTGTTACACATATCTCTTTCCTAGTAAACTGCCTAAAATATTCAACATACTCCAAACGGTTTGTAAACCAGAACTTTTCACTTCTGTCATAGCAGAAATTCTCCACATATCTTCCAAGAATTACACATACATTGGAATTATTTCAGTATCTGAAAGGAATTGTCCATACTGCAAATAAAATATCTGCTTCTGCTTCAAACAACAAACAAGCCTTCAACCAATCTATCATTAACTTTTCACCCATGTACAAATTGCACACATCACATTAGAAGGATACATCAGGATCAGCATAACACTGCAATAACTTAATTCCACTGCCTTCTGGGCACTCATATATAGAAACACGATTGCTTCCAACAGCTGCAAATATCAAAGGCTGCCCTTCTTTTAGATGATGATTGAACTGTGCACCAAAGAGTGGCTGTCCATGATCTTCTTTCACACTAGTTCTAAGACAGATAAGAAAATCAAGTATTTCTTCTGGAATATAACACTGTCACTGGAAAAGTAGTTCCCAACATTTTGAAGGACTGCAGTGCCTTAAGGCTGGAACTACTTGCCCACCTAGACAGCATAACATTCAGAAGATTTAACTCTGAATCGGAGCTATGTCTCTTAACATGCTAATTCTCATCCATCTTCCTCCAAATGGTTAAAACAATTAACAAACAATTCTGTCCTCAAAACACTTGAATTATAATAAAAGTATTTTTCCTGACAACCTCTGTTACACACACATGATGCCTTCTATACACTGCATAATAGTCTTCTTTTCTACTTTGTGTACTTAGCCATTTGGCATGAAATACTACCAGTGTACTTTATGTTCTTCTACACATTACACAAGAGATCAAGCTTCAACCACTTAAAAAAGCAATTGGACATGTTTTATACAAAATGATTTGAAGTACTCCCTGATGGTGAACCTATAAGGTTTGAAACATGTGGGAGTTTCACTGTTTTAATATCATTATGAATGTCTAAATACCTAATGGTGTGCATTCTGTTGGTTGAGAACTCATATTACTGATTATAATGCTTGGAATGAGTAATGCCAGATCAGCTTTGGAAGCTGATCTGGCAAGTAATCTGGTCACCACTATAAGACTTGCAACTGTTCTGTGATTTAACTGTTTTGCTCTGGAAATTTACTGTGTTTTTATATTGACACTTGAAACATGACATGTCCCACATCTCTTGCTCAGTCACATACAAGATCTATAGAATGTAAATAAATTCTAGTCTATATACCATGAAGGGCTGCAAACTGCCCAGTGTTTCATTTTAACACCTTTTCACCTCCCTCCTTTCTGACAAAGATTTACTTTGTAAGTATCAGAAACATAGGCCTCCAACATTGCATCAAAACTCACATTGTTGTAGGTCTCATCTGCCAAACATTACAATCAACAGGGACACTGAAGCCTGCCTTATGGGTGCATCCACCTTAGAAATCAGCTGCTTCACCACTGCTACTTGAGTGAAACACAACTGAAGGCAAATGCCACAAAAATGTAATAGTGTAACTTTTGTGTGAAAGAAGATTATAAAACCTGCTCATTACACAAATAATCCCTTACATGCTAATTTCGTATCACTGCCTAATAAAAGCTACACATACGAAAACTTGTACTGAAGCTTCATGTTGTTCTTGACAATTTTTTTCCGTCCTCTTCGTCCTTTTCTTATTTTACAGGTTGGTGTCTCACTTCGTGAAGTATTGTCAGTTGTAGAAGTGCTTCCTACACTAGACGTTTCATCCTGCAAGAAACAAATATATTTCAGAATTAGTTGTATGAGAATTGCATTTTGAACTCGGTAATCACTCTGTGGGTTACCACACTGAACCAGGCCTCATCCATTAATCAAACCTCTAAAGTGTTTCTTGCCATAATTTTTCACGTAAGTTCTCGGGAACCGTTACAGTACGGCCAATCCATCCTTGTAGCCTACGGACTTGGGTAGAAATTAATTCTTACTGCATCGTCTCCTGAATCTTCCGTATTTGTCGATGGTTCAGAACTAATATGAGCGTTTTTCATTCCCTTCGTCTTCATCCACAAAGAAGCTGGTGACATTGCCACCAATCACGAACATAAACGCCACTGGCTAACACTCGCCATATCCATAACCTCCACTATTCCCTCTCTCCAAATCCCATCAAAACGTCCCACGCATTCTTCTTGATCCTAGAAAAAAAATTGACACACATTGTAAATTCCGTAATATGAAAGCATAACCTCAGAAGGTACGAAACTTTATAAAACTTCTTTTGATATTCACATGAAACTCATAACCACGCCACAACCATGCTACCAATGCGGCAAATATATCACGGATTGCCTTCGTCAACATATTCTGTATCACAGATAACAGCACGGTAGCCAAATTATGCAACAATTAAAGGCCCAAAAACAGGAGCCGTGCCACAAAAAATCTAGTGCAAAGCTTAGTTGCCACGACTAATCCATGCTAAGGTCGAATGTGGCAGTTACCCGCTTAAGTATGTCAGTCCTCGATATGACACACGGTATTAAGCGGCTTCCTGTTTAATGCAGATTTCTTCTCTTACGTTCATTAGTCTGTGACAGTCTATATTCGTTCTGTAGTTGACCGTTTTTTTTTTGCGTGCTTGATAAATGCCCGCCAGTCGCCACCGCTCTGATCAATTATCCCAGTCACAGCTCGGGATTCCTGACATGCTTATGTTTATCACAGTCTTCCTCCGGGTTATTTCATCAGCATTAGGGCACCTACATTTATCCATATCGTTCCTATTATTGCGCGACTTCAACACGTATCGGTGGAGCAGTGCTTAACGTGATTCTGTTGGTGATGCGTGAAAATTATCCTCAAAGTACGTTGAGGGCGAAATTTGAAACTTTAGGCAGGGAATATTTTGTGGGGGAGATATGCGAAAATCTCCTAACTCAAAAGTTTCGCAGACTGGGTGCAGCAGCAAACAAGGAGCAGTACATTACTTCTATGTATTTTTCGAAACGGTATTACAGCCAGGTAGAAACATGTACTAAGCAGACTACATCCTACATAGCGCACAGATTTTTAAAAATCTTGTACTTGTCGAGGGGTTCAGGTATTAATTTGTGATCAATGTGTCTTGTATGTATTTGATCTCGCAATTGTTATTTTCAGTTACTCTGATTATGCGCGAGTGTCTACGCTTGCATGGTTGCGGTTCAGAACAGATAAGGCGTAGCAGCCTCAGTAGTGTGGTATGGCTTTGGTAGTAATATATATATATAAAGGTATGAGCACAAGTGTAGCCTGAATTATTTCTATCCCGCAATTAGTGCACTGTGTGCTGTTTTATTCTTTTTTGTGTTTGTCCCATTTAGAATGCACAAAGTTGTAATTAAGGAAAAAATGTCATATTACCCAGAATGCACAGACATTACATCAATTGCTGTTGCAAGGAATACAGTATTTGGTACAGTGGTTCGCTACAGGGTCGACGGACCAGGGATCGTATGCCGGTAGGGGCGAAATTTTCTGTACTCATCTCGACTAGCAAGCCCACCTCGCCTCCTATACAATGGGTACTGGGTCTTTGCCGGGGGGTAAAGTGGCCGTGGAGTGGCGTTGACAAACCACGTCCATCTAGCGCCGAGGATAAAAGTGATTGACTCCCATAGAGTATCCAAATATTTAAGTGATAACGCATAACAATTTAAATCAACCCAAAATATTTATTTACATGCTCATTTTTTCTACTCTATAGACAAATACTTCCGTGGAAATAGAAAATGAAACATAAGCTAAATCAGTGTTAAGGTAATTGTATTATTCCAACAACTATTGGTAGGTAGGTTTTCACTCTTTTTATAGGCCACGAAGGCCCTTAGGGTGAGTAGAGGTTTAACTTTAAATTCTTTTTAGGACCTCGGCACTCTAGATGGGGGTGGGGGGTCAGCCCCACGCCCCGGCCGCCTCTACCCCGGGAAAGACCCGGTACCCACTGTACAGGAGGCTGGGTGGGCCCCAGGGCCGGTCTGGACGGGCGGAAAACCTCGTCCCAACCAGGATTCGATCCCGGATCGTCCAGCCCGTAGTCAGTCGCTATACCGACTGAGCTACCCAGCCCGCACAACTATTGTATATACGTAATATTTTCTTGACTTGTTCCATTCCAAGGTATCAACCTCTTTTGGATTTACAGAATGTAAATACATTCGATTTAAATATACTTTTACTCTCCCTCAGTGCCTTCATGGGATGTTATGGGGTGAACTTCACCATTTTACTGTTACCAGGTATACATAACCAGAAGAAAACCATGCAGCTGGAATCAGACTAGATCCCCACTGTTAGTATTGCGTCACTGAGAATCGAGAAGCTATTGTTATCACGGCAATCCCATGTCTCTTAATAACACTGAAGATGATTGAAAATATGTTCAGTTTATTTCATGTTTTATTGCACATTTTATTTTGAAATCTGTAGACCCTGTAGTGTCTTTGTGTGTTGTTCACAGTGTCTGTCTCCACAATGACAAAAACAATACTCAGAAGATGGACATGTATTTCAACAAAAATGGGAAGACATGTAATTTTTTAATGTAGTGGGTGATGCCTCATTTGCAGTAATGACAACTTCAGTTAGGGGGAAGAGCTTGAACTGGTTCCTATGAAAAAAAATGTGCTAATGAATTTTTTTGTAACTGGTAACCCATTCAAAACATAATTTAAGCTGCTGCGGCGAAAAAAATCGTTGGATTTGTTGGTGATGCAAGCTTATGATTGGTAAAAACAATGGCACTGCAGCAGAATTGAAAAACTCAATGAATTACATAGGTGACAAACAAAAAATGTGAAATTTATATGTGCAAGTGCCCTCAATGATCATTATTGTGTTGCATTATTTAAAGATGCAGAAAGTGAATATGGTGAAATAATTTATCACACTAATATAAGGTGATTAAGTCGAGGGGTCAATTTTTAAAGGATTTTTTGATGTGCAGAATAAGATCAAATTACTCATACAAGACAAGAGCAGAGATGTTGAGGAATTGCATGATGGATGCATGACTGATGTAGCATTTCATGTGGATGTTAATAGTCAAGTGAATATCTTAACAATGAGCTAAAAGGTAGAGAGAAACTCATTATGGAGATGTACAGCAATCTAAAGGCCTTAGAAAACAAGCTTTGGCTGAAAGAAAACCAATTAAAACTGCAATAGCCTTGTTCATTTTCCACGCCTAAACCTGTTTACACTGAATCATTGATATATGTAATCATAATAAACAAGGATAATCATATAAATCTAGCAAATACTGGACTTGGGTTACTCAGATTCACAAAGCAAAAATACTGTGCATAAATGCTGAAAATCCAAAAAGAGGACTAGCAAAAGTCAGGAAATAGCACTTTACTGGAGAAAGTGTAGTGGAATTTAAGTATTTATTATATCAAGAATCATGGCAGAAGGTATTTGTATACTCAGAACTAAATACCAAATTTTATGTTTTCATGGATACAATCCTTTATCATCTTAATATAGCACTGCCACTAAAATCAGTTTGAGTGAACCAAATTGGAATAGATGGATTGCACAAGGATTAAAAATTTCCAATGAAAGAATGTGATTTTTAAATTTACTGAAAACAGCTTTGACCTTACAAGGGAAACAAAAGACTGTATTACCAGATATCAAATAATATATAAAAGAGTAATAAATGGATCAAAAAATAGAGAAAATGATAGGTATATTTTAAATGCAAACAATAAAACAAAAAGTGTGGCATATAATAAACAAAAAATTTGGGAAATTCCATCAATATGGACAAGAAATTGCGAACTGGAAGAGAGAGAAAAAAAAACCAAAATAGCAGCCACTTCAACTGCTAATTGTCACCACAAAAGATTTATTGCTGTCTTAAAACCATATTCATTTTTCCAGCAACTGAAAATAAACTTTTGCAGTGACTAAAAGCTTAAAAGGTAAACTTTCATCAAATTTTGATGAATTCCAGAAAACTTAATCAAACAGCGCACAAAACACATTAAAAAGCCTTTACTTCATATTTACACTGCTTCTTTAAAATCCAGCATTTTTCCGGACAGGCTGAAAATAGCTTAAGTAAACCCTGTTTTAAAAAATGGGATATACATGATGTACAGAATTATAGACCAATATCACTTTTATTGATTTTTTCAAAAAGACTGGTAAAGTTAATGTATAACAGGTTAATATCTTTTGTAATAAAAACATTATATCAATGGAGGCCCAAAATGGTTTCAGGGAGAATAAATCAACCACAACAGCAACTCGGTCTTTCATTGAAACAGGCTATGCACAGCTGTTTACATCAGTTCCAATATTGTTTAATTTAACAAAAGCATATCATGTCATAAATCATAACAAATTAGTGAATAAACTAAATTCCTATTGGATAAGCGATATAATAAACTTGAGGCTCAAATCATATTTGGCATACAGAGAACAGTTTGTTGATATAAATCAAACTGATCATAGAAACTTTTGCGTATTGGACCGTGCATCATCTTGATATTTGAATAAAGGTTGACCAACTAGATGACACTGTGGTTCAGCCTACACTCGGATACCACATCAGCAAGCCTCAAGTCAGCCTACACAACACAACAAGTACTCACTAGCTCCTGAAGATGGACGTATTAACGTCTGAAACATGTTGAGCAATATATAATAAAGCAAGTGTCATCTAGTTGGTCAACCTTTA
>Ga0123354_10001074_pt1 | contig 31531 bp, 24 predicted proteins | sample TergutLab28metaG_2_FD_97872 | JGI IMG/M metagenome (GOLD analysis project Ga0123354, IMG submission 97872) | Labiotermes labralis P4 segment gut microbial communities from Petit-Saut dam, French Guiana - Lab288 P4 | ecosystem: Host-associated > Arthropoda: Insects > Digestive system > Gut ... | reverse complement strand
TGATAAGGCGGCTGCAATTATTCAAAATATAGTTAATGTTGTATCAAAGTGGAAACAATTCGCTATGAAATATAAACTATCAAGGGATGAACAAGATAGAATGAATCCGGCTTTTAGAATGTAGATAAGACTTATTTACAAATTTGTACCGCAAAAGAGATTATAATGTTTTATAGAGTTATCGTTCAGCATTATTCGTAATCGCCGTAAAATTCCTGATAATCGGCAATTGAACGCTGAATAACTTCATAAGCTACTTTAACGTCATACACATGAGTCAATTCGGTTTTACGCTCGTTTGAACCTGGAATATCTTTGTAGGTAGTAAAATAATGCCTTAAACGTTCAATTACCAAAAGCGGAACGTCGTTGATGCTGTGATAAGCGCCATAAATAGCGTCATTGTGAAGAACAGCTATCAGTTTATCATCAGCCTGTCCGGCGTCTAATAAACGGAATCCGCCAATGGGTCGCGCTTTTACCAATAAATCGCCATGCGTAATCACTTTCTCCGTCAATACGCAAATATCAATCGGATCGCCATCGCCAACAATATCCTTCCGATTAAGATAATAATTACTGAGTTCCGATACTCGTTTTCCGCTGTACGTTTGGGGGATGAATCCGTAAAGAGCCGGAATGACATTTGAATATTTTTGTGGACGGTCGATAGTCAAATATCCGGTTTCTTTATCGACTTCGTATTTTACGGTATCCGTCGGAACCATTTCTATAAAAGCAGTCACAACATCCGGATACAAATTTCCTATACTTACTCCGTGCCAAGGATGAGATTTGTATTTTCTATACATAATAAAAAGATATAAACTAAAAACTAAAATTTACGGCAAAGATACGACAAAAGAAGAAATAGTAATTGATTTTTAGATAAAAAAATACGACAATTATTCCCTGAATGCCGGCTTTTAAAACAGGCGCTCTAATAAAAAATACCAGCCGGTTGCCGTAATAAACCCGATTATAATTCCCATTCCGACTACCAGCGAGCAATACCGGGGATTAAGTTCGTGTTGCCCTGTTAATAAACTGGCTGTAATGTGCGAAGACATAGCGGCTTCAAAAACGCTTATTTTTGCCGGACTACCGGTGGCGTGCAACAAAAAAGCCAATAACAAAGTTAAAGCAGGTGCAAGCAGTAATTTATAGAAAAGTCCGGCGGAAATCAATTTCCATTCTTGTTTTATAGCGCCGAATTTCAATTGTAAACCGATAGAGAACAATGCCATAGGCGACATTGTTGCTACTAATTTATCTAATAGCGGATTTACAGGGGCAAAATTAAAAAAGCGAGAAAAGATTAAGGCAACCAAACAGCCGATAAATGGTGGAAATCGAAGAACCTTTTTAATAAAATAAGTAAAATTCAAGGTGGAGGTATTGTCGGAAGAAGCTCTTAGTATAATGATAACGCCCAACGAAGAAAAGATTAAGAACGTCATCTGGTCAAAAACAACGGCATGATGAATTTCCGATTCACCATAGAAAGCTGCTATCATGGGAAATCCGAGAAAAGCCGTATTTCCTAATCCGGAAGTCACGCGTAAAGCCGTTCGAGAACCGGAAGGAAGCCGTTTATTTCCATCATAGATCCGGATGTAAAACCACGCTCCCACCCAAACGATTAATGGAGCAAGGATAGGAAGTAGTAATTGGCTGCTCCATTCAATTTCAGGAACATAGCGAAGAGAAAGCGCCGGCAAAGCAATGTTTATAACCCAAGCGTTAACGCCTTTGTAAGCATCGACCGGCAGTAAACGGAGACGGGAGAGAATGATTCCCGCAGAAACACAGATAAAAATAAGAAAAAAATGGGTCACGTGTAATCCGTTTTTCAAAAAAACATCGCAAAGATAATCCTTTTTTACCGTTAATCATAACCCATACAAGACTTGATCGTAAATACGACGAACTTTCAGACCGGCATCTTCCCAGGTAATGGCATCAACCTCTTTTTTCCCTTCTTCTTTCAAATATTCATACATACCAGGATAGGTAATAATAGAATACATAGCGTCGGCCATTGCTTCAATATCCCAATAATCGGTCTTGATTGCATTATTAAGAATTTCAGCGCATCCCGATTGCTTGGAAATAATGGTAGGAACGCCACATTGCATGGCTTCAAGCGGTGAAATGCCGAAAGGCTCGGATACCGACGGCATCACATATACATCACTTGATTTAAGGACTTCATAGACTTGAGTTCCTTTCATAAATCCCGTGAAATGAAATTTATCGGAAATATTTCGTTGTGCAGCCAAGCGAATCATTTGATTCATCATGTCGCCATTGCCGGCCATCACAAACCGGACATTGTCGGCTTTTTTCAAGACCCGCGCCGCTGCCTCTACAAAGTATTCAGGTCCTTTTTGCATGGTGATCCGTCCTAAAAAAGTAATGACTTTATCTTTTGTGCCTTTTTTTGACCCGATAGCTTCTATTTCAGGACTCAGCGGTTCCACTGCATTGTGAACGGTCGTAACTTTTCTCGGGTCTTGATGATATTTTTCAATGACCGTATTTCGCGTCAGATTACTCACGGTAATAATGTGATCGGCATGATCCATACCATCTTTTTCAATACCATATACTTGCGGATTAACCTTTCCGCGGCTCCGGTCGAAGTCGGTCGCATGAACATGAATAACTAACGGTTTGCCGGTAGCGGTTTTGGCATGAATCCCGGCCGGATAGGTGAGCCAATCGTGTGAATGGATAATATCGGCGTCAACTGTCCGTGCAATCACCCCAGCTACAATCGAATAATTATTAATCTCTTCGAGCAGGTTGCCCGGATATCGTCCGGAAAATTCAATACAGCCCAAATCATTGGTATGATAATAGCTGAAATCGGCGTAAATATGATTTCGAAAATCGAAATATAACTGGGGATTCATGCAGCTACCGACACGGTGCTTGGCATAATCCCAGGAGACATCTTTCCAAACAATGGGCGTATTGTTGGCGCCTACCAGACGTAGAAAACTTTTATCTTCATCACCCCAAGGCTTGGGCATGACAAACGTGATTTCCATGTCGGATTGCATCGACATTCCCCGTGTCAAACCAAAACTTGCTGTTCCCAATCCTCCCAGTATATGTGGCGGAAATTCCCATCCAAACATTAATGCCTTCATTTTTTGAATAATTATGAATTCTTAATTCTCAATTACTTCCGTATAGTTTTCCAATAATTTCAACACGCGCAAAATAGCGGCTACATTCATGGCAAAGGATATGGCTCCTCCGCTTTGAAAAGGAGGATTTCCGTCGTATAATTCCGATAATGTGCCGATACAATGCAAATTCATCTCATCGTCTAATCCGATTAACATGCGTTCGACAAAAGAAATTCCGCTTAACTGGTACAACCGCAGATAGGCTTCAAGATAAAAACCCAGTAACCAGGGCCAAGCGGTTCCTTGGTGATAAGCCAAATCCCGTTCTTTCTGCGGTCCGCTATAATAAGGACGATAGCCTTCGCTTTGAGGGCTTAAAGAGCGTATTCCTTTCGGAGTTAAAAGCTCTTTTGTAATGATATTCAATACGGCTCTTTTCTGTTGGCGATTCAAAGGCGAATAATCCAAAGCAATAGCGAACAACATGTTGGGACGAACACTCCAATCTGTGTATGTTCCGTCGATAAAATCAAATAAATAACCGTAACCGTTAACGAAAGTCTCAACAAAGGATGCTCCGGCTTTATTTGCTATTGCCTCCAATTGATTAGCCCGTTTCGTATTTTCTTGTAGGGCGGCCAATTCGGAAGCAAATTTCAGGGCATTGTACCACAAAGCATTAAATTCAACGATATAACCCGATCGCGGCACGATGGGTTTGCCGTCAACCGAAGCATTCATCCAAGTAATTGCCTCATTCTTTCCATTGGAATAAAGCAATCCGTTTTTATCCAAAATCAGATTCGGGTGCTTATCTTCGATAATATAATCAATTATTTTCTGAATCAACGCTCCATATCTTTCTTGACCCTGGTCTATTCCCTGCATTTTCGAATATTGTTGCATCGCCCAGATCGCCCATAAAAAGACGTCGGGCATTTCAATCTCTTTAATTACTTTATCTCCCGAATGGTTCTTCATAAAATTTTGAATCGCAGGAGTAGCGGTAGTCATAATCTTTTCAAAACGTACCGGGTCATCGATGGATAGCGTGCATCCGGGTAAAGCGATGAACAAATCTCGCGCACGCACTTTAAACCAAGGGTATCCGGCAATTAAATAAGCGTCGTTTTCGGTTGGACGGTGATAAAATTGCTGGGCGGAATTTTTCAAACAATTGTAAAAACTGGTACGCGTTGTTCGAGTCCCGATTTCCCCCTCGTATTTTTCTTCCAAAACCGACGGGTCAATAAAGGCGTCTCCTCCTGAAAAATAAATCGATTCCCCTTTTTTGATTTCCAATTCGAAATACCCCGGAACGTATAAATCTTCTTTATAAGGAAAACCTCGTTCCATTTCTTTCGAATATTCAATATTTTTATACCAGTCGGGTTGAAAAACAAAGTTGCAAGGTTTATTGAACTGCATATACAAATCGGGATAACTTTCATACATTCGTGTCCTGATACCATTTTCCACCAAATCGTAATGCCGGCTGGCGCGAGGATTTGCCGTAGTCAGGGCGTTCACATTCCGGAAAGCAAGAAACGGTTTGAACCGCAAGGTAGTATCCGAATGAGCGTCAAGTAAAGTATACTTAATCAAAATGCGATTGTCGTAAGCTGTAAAGACTTTTTCTTTCGACAAAATCACTCCCCCAACCCGGTAAGTCGTTCGCGGCATAATATCGCAATCGTAAAGCCGGATGTATTTATGCCCGTTAGGACTGAAATGATTATTATCGAACTGATGAATTCCCAAGTTAAATTCGGCTCCGTGTTGAACGACCGTTTCATCAAGAGATGAAAGAATCACATGATTATCTTCACCTAAAGCCGGAACCGGGATTACAAGCAAACCGTGATATTTACGGGTATTACAATCGACAATGGTAGTAGCATGATAAGCTCCTCCTCGATTGGTGCGCAGCATTTCCCTTGTTAATGATTCTTCTAAGTTAATTAGCAGGGTTTTATCAAATTTCAAATAGCCCATACCTCATGTTTTTATTCTTGAATAATTTCTATCTTTATATTTTTAAGAGACGAAAATTACGACATATTTTTAGGATGTGCAAATTTATTGCCATTATTTTTGTTTATTTTCCTAAATTTGCAGTGAAAGTTTCAAAACATATATGAATATAGCATTTGAAAAAAAGCGGATTCTCTATGCATTCTTTTTTCCGGCTTTGTTTATCATACTATTGTGGTTGATACTGTTTGTGGAAAAAGTTTGTGGAGCCGACTGGAGCCATTGGGGGATTTATCCCGGAAAAATCAATGGTTTATGGGGAGTTATCACTTCTCCTCTCATTCACGCCGACGCCAAGCATCTTTTTTCAAATAGCATTCCTTTGCTCGTTTTATCCTGGTGTTTATTTTATTTTTACAAAGATTTGGGATATGGGGTTTATCCGGCGTTGTGGATTTTTTCAGGAATTTTCACATGGATTTTCGGTCGAGATTCCTGGCATATCGGCGCCAGCGGATTGATTTATTCATTGTCTTTTTTCTTGTTTTTCAGTGGAATTTTCCGCCGGTACATCCCGCTGATGGCTGTATCGTTAATAGTCGTTTTTCTCTATGGCAGTACTGTTTGGAATATGTTTCCCATAGCGGAAATCGTTGACCCTTCCGTTTCTTGGGAAGGTCATTTGGCAGGCGCTGTCAGCGGATTGTTGTGCGCTTTAGTTTCCAGAAAACAAGGACCTCAGAATCCTGAACCAGAGCCGGAAGAAGCGGATGATGACGAAAACGAAGAAAATGATGAGGTGATGAATGGTTAGCGGCGAATGGTAAAAATTTAATTAATACGGCATCTACCATTCAGTTGAAGAATTTTCAACTGAATGGTATTATGCCGTTAGGTTTAAAAATCATTATTTACACATCAATACAGTATTTTTATCGCTTTGTTTACTTATCGACAAATAATGAATAATTTGATTCTTTTCTGCCATTAGACTTTCGTCCACTTAAATTGTTTCAGATAGTCAAAATCCATTTTTAGCGAAGCAAAAATATCGGTTTCCGTTTCTTGTTCTACAATAAGACGTTCCAAACCGGACGACTCAGCCAGTTTGAACAATTCCGAATAAGGCACATCTCCTTTCCCCGCTTCGATATAATGTCTATTGGAAGTTTTAAAATCGGAAGCATGCCAAAGCTTAATTCGTCCGGGGTAGCTACTTACATAATGGATACAATCGCCTCCTCCGTTTACGACATGTCCCAAATCCAATTGGAAAGAAACAAATTGCGGATTGGTATTCTTGATCAGATAATCAAGAATGACCTCGCCTTCGATTTTAACAAATTCATCGAAATGGTTGTGAAAACCAAAATTCACGCCGCCGGCTTTACATATTTCCCCTGCCTTATTGAAATAGGCGACAACGCGCTTGAGGTCGTCCAGAGTCTTCGCCTCCGGTATACTTGACAGTATCGCCCATTTAGCGTCGCCCGACTTCATGATGCCGGCGCAGTTCTTCCAAAAATCCCATTCTTTTTCGGTAGGATTATTGACGGTTGCATTCGTCCATATATGTGAACCAGATACAGCCATACCCATGTCTTTCACTATGTTACTCAAGTCTTTCATGGTATGTCCAAAGAAATCGTCGGTAGTGAATCCGTAAGGTTCAACTGCCGAATAGCCCATCGCTGAAAGCTTTTTCAATGTCCCCATAAAATCCTTGGGAAGTTCATCTTTCACACTGTATAACTGTACACCAATACGGCCTTTATTTTGTCCGGCCATAGCTGCAGCAAACACCGATTGACTTGCCATACTGCCTGCTGCCAGCAATACCGCACTCCTGTTAATAAATTGACGCCTGTTCATGACTTAGGTATTTTAAAAATGATTTATTTTTCGTCCTCAAAGGTACATAAAATTTACTTTATTTTGAATAGGAAGTTAAAGATGGCGGCAGCATATCGGAACCAGACCCCCAAGAATAATTCGGTCGGGGTCCCAGCACTAACGTTAATTTACCTCCTTGCATCAGTTCTTCATGCGTAAACCAAGCCCTGTCGAGCTTTTTCCCATTAAGCGTCGCCGACTGAATATATTTATTTTCGCGTGACGCCTGGTCGCATTCAACCGTAAACGTTTTTCCACCGCCAATATCGATTACCGACCGTTTGAACAGCGGACTGCCGATGTCGTAAACCGGCCGACCTGGAGCAACCGTATAAAATCCCATAGCGCTAAGTACATACCATGAAGACATTTCTCCATAATCTTCATCGCCGCAATAACCCAACGGGCTATCGCCATACCAAATATCCATGATTTGACGGACTCTTCGTTGCGTCATCCAGGGTTGTCCCGCATAATTGTACAAATAGGGAATATGCCAGGCAGGTTCGTTGCCATGCGAATACATTCCAATCCATCCGGTCATGTCGGGATAGATTTTCAGAAAATTAAACTTTTCATACAACGGAACATTGGTTTCAAACAGTTGGTTCAATTTTGCAATAAATTTTTCTTTTCCTCCCATCCGGTCAATCAAACCCTGAACATCATGAGGAACGTACCATGTATAATTCCAACCGTTGTTTTCGGTATAATAATCCCTGCCTCCCTGTCCCCCCGACCAAATGGGGTCGAAAGGTTCTATCCATTTGCCATCAGCCGTTTTAGGACGCATAAATCCGGTAATCGAATCAAACACATTCACGTAGTTGTATGCTCTGTTCAAAAAATATTTGTAATCGTCTTGCTTTCCTAATTCCTTCGCCAAAACAGACATACACCAATCGTCGTAGCAGTTTTCCAAGGTTATTGATACCGCTTGTCTTCCAAAACCGACTTCTTTCACCCATTCCTTCTCGTCCGGAAGTTTAGCAGGAAAAAATCCCTTTTCAAGATATACTTTGTCTAATTCCGTTAATGCCGAACTGCTTCCGGTATGGCGGGAAAGCATAGTGGCTTCGGTTGCATTTTGTTTCAGAGCATTGTAAGCGGTCTCAATATCAAAATCCCTATAACCCTTCACATAAGCATCCGTGATGGTTGCAACTTCATGCCTGCCAATCATGTTCCGGTTGCCGCCGCTGTTTGTTAACCAGCCTCCCTGTTCCTGCATCCTGACATAGCTTCGCATGTAATCATTTTGTTTTTCCGGTTCCAAAAGCAAATACAAAGGAAATAACGAATGATGGGAGCCCCAGTTGGAACCCAACTTGTAAAAAGGATGACCATCGCTATTATGGACAGCCTTGTCAAACCGGCTATAATATCTTCCATATTCGGTTAAATCAAGCGCCTGACTTGCCAGCATTACGCGATACAGTGCACTGTAAAAAACAGTGCGCTCTTTTTCCGTTCCACCTTCAATCTTAATTTTCCCCAAGGCGTCATTCCATATTTTCCTTGCAGTTGTTTTAATTTTTTCAAAATTCCAATCGGAAACCTCATTCTCAAGATTTTTCTTTGCCTGCTCCATGTCGATGAAAGATACTCCGACTTTTACCAATACTTCCTCATCCTTTTTAGTCGAAAACGAAACCAAAGCTCCTACTGACGAACCTGTTCGCTCATCTTGTTTACTTATAACGGAATCTTTCCACGTGATAAAAGAGGCAACCGGTTTGCTGAACATTGCATAATAGTAGGCTTGCTGAACAGTATCTACCTGTTCGACAGACTCAATCGTGCTATCACTCGTAACCTTAATCCGAAGATTATTATTAATTAAGATATTTGATTGTTTTGATTCCGGAAATTTAAATTTATAAAAAGAGGCATGCGAAGTCGCAGTCATCGACGCTTCGATATTATAACTTTCTAACAGTAAAGATGAAAAGTAAGGGGTAACGACCTCAAAGTCATGGTCAAACATGGAAGCATACACATTGGGATCAATTGTAACTTCTCCTGTAGTTGCCATAATTCCCGGTAGTGATTTTGTCGCATATCGCGGCAATGCGCGCACGGAAAAACCGGAAATCCGGTCAGCCAGATACCGGTCAGCCAATTCCGGATAAGGATTTTGACCTATCTGAACCATTCCATGCGGAAGCTGAACCATGGAGGCGGTAGCAACCAGCAAATGTCCGATAGATCCTATATTTGGATTCACATAATCCACTGGTTCTTTACCTTTTACTTCATTACAAGAGAAGAAGTTTCCGTGTAAAATAATTATCAGTAATAAATAAACAAGCTTTTTCATAATTATCATACGAAATATTGCATGCAAAAATAAAGAAAAATATAATGATATTCAATTTTGCAATTATCTGTTTTCGACTTTTAAAACAACCGCTTGCATTTAGCCTCCCATCTTTGTCAAGTCCTCAATTTGCTTATATGCATTTCTAAGCAAATCAATTTGTTGGCTATCTGCAGTTTTAGTTATTAAAGTCGAATTTTTTAGTTTTGAGTCGATCCACCTCTTTTGAATACCGTTTATCTGACGATTATTTTTTATTATTATCGGACTTTCAGGATAAATCCAAATTTGTAATAAAGAATCACGATCATACTCGAAAAAAAATACATTCGATTCAAGATTAAATAACGAATAGTAAAACACATAATTGGAACCCATATTATTTTTACCGCTACGAACCAAGGTTTCGTACGTTTCCAACAATTCAAACAATTCTGTCTGCAAGGTTTGTAAATCTTCTGAAGAGATGAATTTCATCCGGTAATAATATTGTATCTTCCGGATAATATCGAAAAATATCATACTGTCAATCAAGCAGGTTATATTATCCAATTTGCGAAAAAGGGCGGCTGATTTCTTGTGTAAATCGCTAATGAAAGGAGGTACAACAATATCGGAATACCGGGTCATCAATGAAATTTTACCTGTTGAATAAACATAATGGTAATATTCGAATTTGAACAGCGAATGATAAGGCAGGAAGCGGAGCGGTATCCTGTTTATGGCTGCAGTGATTTTCACATTTTTGGAAACAAGCAGTTTTTCCATTATATCAATATCGCTACTGAGCAAATCAATATAAATATCCGCAGGCTCCAAGTCAGTATTGAAATCCTTGTCTAAAGGGAAACTTTTATTTGTTTTCAGATCAAGCATTTGATCAATTGAAATATTAAGATCATCCGCTATAGTTGCTACTTCGTCGATCGAAAACGGAATTTTATTATTGATTCGTCGATAAGCCGTTTCTTTACTCATCGGAAACATACCCGTCAAATAATTCACCGGACTTTTATGGCCGGGCAATTGCTTGACTATTTCATCAACTATTTTTGTGTTTAAATTTCTCATGTTATTTCATTTTTATTTAGTAAAAGAGTTTTAAAAAATTAAGAATCAAGAATTAGATGTTATTGCGGGCTTGAGCTGTACTCATCAAATAATTGTTAAAAGGTAATTTTCAATTCTTATTTATTCAAGTAGTCCGCTAAACGTGAATATCTTCCTGTTATCGTACCTTTCCCGTCAATAACATAAATAGTTGGAGTCCCGATAACAGCATAGTTTCTAAAATTCATGCCATCAAATCCCTTGAAATCACAAAGTTTTTGTTCCCATGGGAAAGTGTCGGCATTCTTTTTATATACATCCTCGTCTGTGTCGGCAGACACAGAAATAACCCGAATGTTCCTTGCCTGCAAAACCGGATAATTTCCACGCAACTGCACAAGCTCGTTCTCACAGTTGCCACAACCGCTTTCGTAGAAAATCACCAAACTGTTAGTCGGCACAATACGCGTGCTGTCGGGCAAATAGAGTTTGGGCGCCTGATTTCCCGGCGAAAGCAAATCTTCCATTCCCAACTGCGAAAGCAAATTTTCTTTGCCATATTGGGTGAAAAGCAAAAGCATTTTTTTAACTAATATCATGCGCATATTATCATCCTGTTCCCGGGCAAGAATTGCATGGCTATCAGCTACTAAGAGGCTGTCGTTCTTTTGGCTCATTTCAAGATTTATCCACTGGGAGAAAAAGGGTTTCCACATTCCACTGTTCCATAATTGACTGAAATCCACTACCTCGCGGGCGTACTGCCGGCCTTCTTCAATCATTTCTTTTTCCGTTAGATCAAGGCGACTGCCGATTCCGCTGCAGAAATCCGATATTTGCCGTATCCGGGCGGCAAAGAGAGGGCTTTCGGCAGTTTGTCGTTGCAATTTGGCATAACGCTTTTCCAGCGCCTTTTTTTCTTTCGACACTGCTTTGTAAAACGGCTCTTCCGGCGTGTAGGCCTGCATAGCGGCAGCTATGGCGCTCGCTTTGCTCAGCAATCCTTGTTGCCGTTTATACTGTTCCAGCAAAAAACTGTTTTCTTCTGAGCCGGTGTAATAAATGTCATTGACGGTAGGCGCCGCTACGGCGCAACCTCCAGTGAAATCTTTTTCGCCGTTGAGAATAAGCTGTAGCCCACCGCCCGATGCGAGCAGGCAATTCGACATCCCCTGCCAGTTTTTGTATGCCGGAGGAACGGTTAAAACGGTTTGTCCATTCATGTCCAATGTGCCACGTGCAACAGTGTCCAACTTTTCGCCGACAAACACAACCCACACATATTCCTTGTCTGCAAAATGAGGCAAGTCAATAGTTATCTTCTGCGCCGATGAAGCCAATGTCCACAGGACAAACACGCTTATCAAAAAATGTTTCATATTTAAAAAAATAAAAAAGCGCATAAACCTATTTTTGAAATACCGGTTTATACATCAATCTAATGCAAAGGTAATAAATTATTTTATACAAAAATATATTTTCCCTTCTAAAAATTTTGAAAGACATTTTCACTCGTTTGCGCGTAATTGATAAATTTCATGTAACTTTGTATCGGCAAAGTGAATGAAGAAGCGTACATATTAAGTCACATTGATGAGGAAGGCAAGCGATTGGCGGAATTATACCGCAAGGCGCATGTTGAATTGCTTCATCCGCGGATGTTGGCGGGACATTTGCAAGGGCGGATTTTAAAAATGCTGGTGAGGATACAGCGCCCGCAACGAATTCTTGAAATCGGTACCTATACTGGATATGCTACCTTGTGTCTTGCCGAAGGACTTCCGGAAGGCGGCGAGATTCATACCGTTGAAATTGACGACGAGATGGAAGATTTTATCCGGGAACAGTTTGAACAGTCGCGTTTGAAAGATAAAATCAAGTTGCATATTGGCGATATCAGGAAAGTTATCGCAGGTTTGGAAGGCGCGTTCGATATGGTTTATATCGACGGCGATAAACGGGACTATTGCGAGTATTACAATTGTGTGTTCGACAGGGTTCGGTCAGGGGGAGTTATTTTAGCGGATAATACTTTATGGAACAAACGAGTATGGGAAGAACCCAATCCCAACGACAAACAAACCATAGGGATCATCCGTTTTAATGAAAAAATAAAAGAAGATAAACGAATTGAAAAGATTATTTTCCCTTTACGGGATGGATTAACAGTGATTTACAAATTATGAACAATACACGGTTACAAAAGATTGAACGATTGGTGCAAAAGGATTTAGGAGAAATATTTCTATCCGAAACCCGACAAATGCCCGGCATCTTGATTTCGGTAACTAAAGTTCGGATGAGTCCCGATTTAAGTTTGTCGAAAGCGTATTTGAGTATTTTTCCTTCAACAAAAGGAAAAGAAATCATCGAAAATATCAATCGTCAAAAAAAGGCGATTCGTTATGAATTGGGACTACGGATAGGAAAACAGATTCGCCGGATTCCCGAATTGGCTTTTTATCTCGATGACTCTATTGATTATTTAGAAAATATCGATCATTTACTTCACTTAGATAAAGAGAAAGAAGTTTGAACTTATCGTTCTACATAGCCAAGCGATACCTTTTTTCGAAAAAATCGCATAATGCCATTAACATTATTTCGTTGGTGGCAGTTTGCGGTATAGCTGTCGCAACGATGGCAACCGTGTGCGCTCTATCGGTTTTCAACGGATTTCAAGGATTGGCGCAGGGAATGTTTGGAGCGTTCGATCCGGAATTGAAAATCACTCCGGCTAAAGGGAAAGTGTTTAATCCTGAAGCCGATTTGTTTCTGAACATTCGTTCTTTCCCTGAAATCGAATTAATTTCCGAGAGCTTGGAAGACAATGCATTGCTCAATTACAGAGAACGTGAAGTGCCGATTATATTAAAAGGAGTGAGCGACCGGTTCGCTTCTTTAACGGATTTTGAGTCGCTTTTAATTGACGGAAGCCTTGAATTGGAAAGGGGAACAAGCAACTATTCGCTGTTAGGCTTGGGGATAGCTAATAATTTGAGCGTAAATCCGGGTTTTGTTTTCCCGATGCAAGTATATGCTCCCAAAAGAAAAGCATCCGTGAATTTATCCAATGCGGCCGCTTCGCTTGCAAATGAATATGTGTATATAGGAGGCGTTTTTCAAACGAATCAGCCGGTTTACGATAATTATTATCTGATTGTTCCCATTCGTTTAGCCCGTGAATTATTTGATTATGATAAAGAAGTCAGCGCTTGGGAAATTAAGCTGAAACCCGGAGCGTCGATTCATTCGGTGCAATCCAAAATACAGGCCCTGTTGGGAAATGATTTCCTTGTGAAAGACCGTTACCAACAGCAGGAAGATTCGTTTAAAATGGTGAGTATTGAAAAATGGGTTACTTTCCTGATGCTTTGCTTCATTATGCTGATAGCAATATTTAACATAATCGGTTCCTTGTCGATGCTGATTATTGAAAAACAATCCGATGTGTTGACGCTTCGCAATATGGGGGCGGACAACCGGCTAATCTCCCGTATTTTCCTGTTTGAAGGATGGATGATTTCTGCTGTCGGCGGAGGAAGCGGAATTATTTTGGGAATCTTGCTTTGCCTCGGTCAGCAACATTTCGGATGGCTGAAATTAGGCACAGGAGTCAATTTCGCTATCGACGCTTATCCTGTAATCGTTTCCATTGGCGATTTGTTTTTCATTTTGCTTACCGTCTTAGTTACCGGTTTTTTAGCAGTACTTTATCCAGTTCGATATTTGTCGAAAAAATGGTTGAAAGGATAATCAAATTCCTGCAACGACTTCTCCTATCACTCTCGGAAAATGCTCATATTCCAATGCATGAACTTTTATCGCAACATCGTCGGGCGAATCGGCAGGTAATACGGAACATTTTGCCTGAAAAATAATCTGCCCTTCGTCGTAATTTTCATTTACATAATGAATAGTAATACCGGTCTCTTTTTCTCTCGAAACTACCACAGCCTCATGTACATGTGAACCATACATCCCTTTCCCGCCGAATTTTGGCAGTAATGCCGGATGAATGTTAATGATTTTATCGGGATAAGCTTTCAACAGATTCTCAGGTATTTTTAATAAAAAGCCCGCTAAAACAATAAAATCAATTCCTTCTTCCTGCATTAATTTCAGAACTGTCCCATTTTCAAAATCACTTTTTTTGAAAACATAAGAAGGAATCATCCGGTTTTTAACTCGTTCGTGAACGCCGGCATCGGCACGGTTGCTGATAACAACCGGAAATTCCAATTCATTACTGTTTGAGAAATACCGGATGATATTCTCAACATTGGAACCCGAACCTGAAGCAAATAATGCAATTCTTTTCATAATCCGTAATGCACAATTATTTAATTTATGTGCAATTTTTTTGTAAATTTCTTTTTTCTTTCAATAAAACTCTTTAACTTTGCAGCACAAAAATAACAACTAATTGTTACATTATTAAATTTAAAATTAAAAATTATGTCTGAAATTGCAGATCGCGTAAAAAGTATTATTGTTGATAAATTAAGCGTTGAGGAATCGGAAGTGACCAATGATGCAAGTTTTACTAATGATTTAGGCGCAGATTCACTTGATACGGTTGAGTTGATTATGGAATTTGAAAAAGAATTCGGAGTTACTATTCCTGATGATCAAGCTGAAAAAATCACGACCGTAGGCGAAGCTATCGCTTATGTTGAAAGTGTAGAAAAAGCAAAAAACTCGAAGTAGTTTTATGAGATTGAAAAGAGTCGTTGTAACGGGTCTGGGAGCTATTACTCCGCTGGGGAACGATGTAATAACTACATGGGAATCCTTGGTTAAGGGAGTCAGTGGGGCTGGACCCATTACACTTTTTGACACTGAAAAATTCAAAACGAAATTCGCTTGTGAAGTAAAGGAATTTGATGCTGAAGACTATTTTGACCGCAAAGAGGCAAGAAAATTAGACCGGTACGCTCAATTTGCTATTGTGGCCGCCAAAGAAGCTGTCGCTGATTCTCGCTTAGATACGGATGACATTGACAAGAATCGTGTAGGCGTCATTTTCTCTTCGGGAATCGGTGGTATTCACACTTTCGATCAGGAAGTAGGCTATTTTTTTATGAATCAGGAAAAGGGGCCAAAATTTAATCCGTTCTTTATTCCAAAAATGATCGGTGATATTGCCGCCGGTCAGATTTCTATCATTTATGGTTTCAGAGGACCGAATTTTGGCACGGTCTCTGCTTGCGCATCTTCAACTAACGGCGCTGTTACTGCATTCGATCTCATCCGTTTGGGGAAAGCCAATGCCATCATAACCGGAGGAGCGGAAGCTGCGATCACGGTTTCCGGAGTCGGCGGGTTTAATGCGATGAATGCGTTATCCACCCGGAATGATTCACCACAAACGGCTTCGCGACCATTCAGCGCAAGTCGCGACGGATTTGTAATGGGCGAAGGCGCTGCTTGTTTGGTATTTGAAGAATTGGAACACGCTTTGGCGCGAGGCGCTAAAATCTATGCTGAAGTTGCCGGAGGAGGCGCTTCGGGCGACGCCTATCACCTTACCGCTTCCCACCCCGAAGGCTTGGGCGCTATATTGGTGATGGGAAATGCGCTTACCGATGCAAATTTAACATCTGCCGATATCGATTATATCAATGTGCATGGAACTTCTACCCCGGTAGGAGACCCTTCCGAAGTAAAAGCCATTGAAGAAATATTCGGGGAATATGCATACAAATTAAATATCAGCTCTACCAAATCGATGACCGGACACATGTTGGGCGCTGCCGGAGCGGTAGAAGCAATGGCATGTGTTTTGGCGGTTCAAAACGATATCGTTCCTCCAACCATTAATCATGAACCGGGCGACGACGATCCTGAAATGGATTACCGTTTGAATTTTACGTTCAATCAAGCGCAAAAACGCGAAATTCGAGCCGCTCTCTCTAACACATTTGGTTTTGGAGGTCATAATGCATGCATTATCCTCAAAAAATTTATCAAATAAACTGTGGATAGTTCTTTTTTTAAAACGATACGATTCTTCTTTCACCCGAAGAAAGAACCGTATTTTGCTTTAAAAAAAATATTAGGTTTCTTTCCCAATGATATTTCTCTTTATGAAGAGGCTTTGCTTCATAAGTCTTCATCTAAAGAAAATATAAGAGGAATCGGCCGTAATAACGAGCGATTGGAATTTCTGGGCGATGCAATTCTTAATGCTGTCATTGCAGATATCGTTTTCAAAAAATTCGAGAATAAAAACGAAGGTTTTCTAACCGATACCCGTTCTAAAATTGTGAAAAGGGAAACCTTAGACCAAATTTCCGGTAATTTGGGGTTGAACAGGTTAGTCATTTCTTCCAGTCGTATGCATTCGCAGAAGAACCATATTTTAGGCAATGCTCTCGAGGCGTTTATCGGCGCTGTTTATTTAGACCACGGATATCGGAAAACCTGCCGGTTCATTGAAAAAAAAATTGTAACGGCTTATATCAATATCGATGCGCTGGCTAAAAAAGAAGTTAACTTTAAATCCAAGATATTGGAATGGTGTCAGAAATTCAGAGTTCAGATGGATTTTCAGTTGATAGAAAGTTTCTTAGATAACCAAAACAATCCGATTTTTCAAAGTCAAGTCCTCTTAAACGGCTTAGTAGCTGGTTCCGGAACAGGGTATTCCAAAAAAGAATCACATCAGCAAGCAGCTTGCCAAGCTATGGAAAAAATTAACTCCGACAAGCATTTTGTAGAAGAAGTTTTGAAGCTAAATAAAAAAGGAGAAAGCCATGATTTATGAAGTTATTACCCTGCTCTCAACTTTACCTTCTGCCAAAACCGTTTCAATACAATCGCCATGAGATAATTCTTTCGCCGATTTAACTGCTTTCCCATTTTTGAGCGTGATGGAATAGCCTTTGGCAAGAATATATTCGGGAGAAGAGAGTCGGATAAACGACTCCATCTCTTTTATCCGTGACTCTTGAGATAGAATCATTTGCGAAGCGCTATTGCGTATTTTTAGCCGGAGCATTTCTAATAAAGTTTGTTTTCCTTCAAGCAGGTTTTTTGCATAAAGCGGTAAATGAGCGGTCAGCATCTTCAATTTTTCATTAGATGAATCTAAAACGGCAAGTATGTTTTTCCGGATACTTTCTTGGCAATCAAATAAATCGGATGTGGTTTTTTCCATTTGTCCAATCAGATAATCGGCAACAGCCGTAGGCGTTTTCGCGCGATAAAATGAAATAAAATCCAAAACGGTATCGTCCCGTTCGTGTCCAATTCCCGTGATAACCGGCAATGGAAATTGAGCGCAATTGGCTGCTAACTCATAAGAATCAAAAGCCGACAAATCGGAAGTAGCTCCACCTCCTCGAATGATTACAACCACATCAAATAAATCTTTGTACATAAACACTTTGTCTAAAGCCGCGATGATGGATGATTCGGTTTGATCGCCCTGCATAACCGCAGGAAAAAGATGCGGATAGAAGATAATGCCCTGGCGATTTTCCATCAAATGCCGGCAAAAATCTTCATATCCTGCCGCCGTCGCCGAAGATATAACCGCTATTCTTTGCGGTAAATCAGGCATTTCCAATTCTTTATTCAACGCGAGAATGCCATCCTCTTCCAACTGCCGGAGTATGGCTTGTCTGCGCGCCTGCAAATCGCCCAGCGTGTAGTTCGGGTCAATATCGTAAATATTCAATCCGTAACCGTAAACCGGATGAAAATCAATGGAAATATTGATTAAGATTTTCAAACCGGAGGTGAAACTTCGCCCTGTAGTCTGTTCAAAATAAGGCTTCAGCATTTCGAACACATTAGCCCAGATATACGCTCTGGCTTTAGCTATCAAACTATTGCCCGCCGGATTTTTTTCTATCAATTCCAGATAACAATGCCCGTTGTTGATGCGAACATCGGAGGTTTCGGCCATCACCCAATAAGTCGCAGGAAAAGCGTTTTTCATTTCCCTGCTTACACGGGTATTCAATTGCGAAAGCGTTAAAAAATCCATAGATTAGCTCTTAACAAATTTTCTTACCCATTGTTTATCCCCTATCCGCAAACGAGCAATGTAAATTCCTTTCGGTAAAGAAGAAATATCAATCGAGCCGGACACATTCGAAACCGTTAATATCCGGATGCCTAATGTAGTATAAATGTCCAGCAGGCACGAGTCATATTGCTCGGCAGTAGCTAAATTTACAAACAAACGATTATCGAAAGAATTAACGGAAATATAAACTGGATCGGAAGAAGCCAAAACCGGCAAAATACCTGTTTGTTGTTGAAGATAAGCTTTATACACGTTTGCGATTCCATATCCTGTCAACGAATCCGGATTTTGAAAATGATTGGCGGTCTCACGAAGCAAACGCAATATTGCAAAGCTATTTAAATCGGGACGAGCTTCCCACAAACAGGCAGTCAATCCAGCCATGATTGGCGTTGAAAACGAAGTTCCGTTCGAGCGAACAATTTTTCCCGAACCATCGACAACGCTGACCTGATAGCCCATTGCCATCACATCGGGTTTAATTCGTTTGTCGGCAGTCAAACCAAAAGAAGAAAAAGATGAGCGGATTGAATCTTCATTAACGCTTCCGACAGTGATAATATTCTCTGCGTCGGCTGGAAAATTTATTTTCCCCCAATTGCTTGCGCCATCGTTTCCTGCAGAATTGAATAATACGATTCCTCTCGAAGCGGCAAAATCGGCAGCCCGGCTGATAGGAACAGTTTGTCCGTCCAATTGTTCAGGGGCGTGATTCATGGTCGAATCATCAAACGTAGTATATCCTAACGAACTGGTAACAATATCGGCGCCCAAGCTATCGGCATATTCAAGACCTGCAATCCAATAATCTTCTTCCACAGGAAATTCGCCATCCATCACTTCTGTTCGGAAAAGATAATAATCCGCTTCCGGCGCAGTCCCTATCAATTCACTTGATTTATCGGACAACATACAGGAAAGAACCCGGGTTCCATGATCGGCGCCTTCCCGAAAAATATCGGTTATTTCATGATTAAAATTCTTTATTCCCTTAATATGTCCTTGATTAAAAAAATCTATTTGATCCGCGTTAACAAAACCGCCATCCAAAATTGCGATAGTCATTCCTTTTCCCCGAAAACCCTCGTTTTGCAACAAATGTCCGTTATTTAACGCAATTTGAGTAAACCCCGCTCCATAACTGTTAATCGTATTTTGCTGAATATCCGACTCGACCCGAGCTTTCGGCTGAATATCCGCTGTTTCAGGTAAAATTCCCTTCCAGACGCAATATAGCGAATCAACGAAAGATAAACTTTCCAAGCGGGAAAGAACAGCCGAATCAGTCAGATGAACTACAACCGTTTTCACCCATTTACTATAAGTTCTAACAGTCGCTCCGGTTTCTGTAATAGCTTCCAAATATGCAGGATCCAATGGAAGATCAAAGCTATCGACAGGCAAACCCTGCCGCATCCGGCGTTCAATGGATTTCGACGAAAGAAAATCTTCCGGTTTAGAAAGCGAAAAAGGCGGATTTCCTTTGTCTTTCAAAATCAGGCGATACATGTTTGTTTCTTGCGATTGCAAAAAACCGACAGAAAACAGGAAGATAATAATTAGAAAAATTGATACCGGTTTCATATTTCTACAGCAAACGATACAAAGATAAATATAAAATCGGAATTTGGGAAAATCGGGATTTGGGAATCCTTTGTTTCTTCCATGTCATTTGGACATATATTTTTTCTTTGGCATACATTTTGAATAATTATTCACAAAAGATTTGTATCTTTGTAACAAAAAAGAAGAAAGGTAAAAAAAATGATTAAAAAGAATTTTTCCAACAACGTAAAAGATATTCTTCTATTCAGTCGGGAAGAAGCCGGTCGTTTGAATAATAATTACGTGGGAATAGAACATATCTTGTTGGGAATATTGCGCAATAAAAAAAATAACGCGTCCAACATTATTCAATTATTAGGCATAGATACCAACGAATTAAAATCGGTAATCGACAGAGAATTGTATGAAGAAGGAGATCCGGTTTCAGAAAACCAGATGACAATTGATAAAAGTGTCGAAAACTTGCTTCGTATCAGCGTATTGGAATCAATCAACCTAAATAGTTCAGAAACAGATACCGAACACTTGCTCCTTGCAATGCTAAAATATACCAATTCTTTTGCTTTCCGGATTTTAGAACAATATTCGATCAATTATAAAAAAGTGTATGATTTGCTCACAGAGAGCATACCAAATAATAAGCAAAAAATCATGAAACAACCGAAAATGGGCGCCGGTTTTACGGGGGAAGACGATGATGATGATTTGGGTGACTCGTTTCCGCCCAAGAAAGAGACGTCGCGAGTAAATAATCCTCAAGCGAATAAAAATAGTGACACCCCTATTATTGACAGTTTTAGCGCCGATTTAACGAAAGCGGCGGAAGAAAACCGATTGGATCCGATTGTGGGACGGGAAAAGGAAATTGAACGGTTGGCGCAAATTTTGAGTCGCCGGAAGAAAAACAACCCCGTACTAATCGGTGAACCCGGCGTGGGGAAATCAGCCATTGTCGAAGGATTGGCGCTTCGTATCACCCAGCGGAAAGTGTCGCGTACCTTGTTCGATAAACGGGTAGTTAATCTGGATATGGCCGCTATCGTCGCCGGCACTAAATACCGCGGACAATTTGAAGAACGTATCAAATCCATATTGAATGAATTATCCAAGAATCCGAATGTCATCCTTTTTATTGATGAAATTCACACTATCATAGGCGCCGGTGGCGCTTCAGGATCGATGGATGCAGCCAATATGCTGAAACCTGCGCTTGCAAGGGGAGAAATCCAATGTATAGGCGCTACAACCCTCGACGAATACCGCAAAAGTATCGAAAAAGACGGCGCTTTGGAACGCCGTTTTCAAAAAATAGTAGTTGATCCGACTACGATAGAAGAAACCTTGCAAATTCTTGAAAACATTAAGGATAGATACGAAGAACATCATAATGTCTCTTACACTCCGGACGCCATTCGGGCTTGCGTTTATTTAACCGACCGCTACATCAGCGACCGGAATTTTCCGGATAAAGCTATCGACGCCTTGGATGAAGCAGGCTCCCGCATGCATATTTCAAATATTGTCGTTCCAAAAACCATCGAAGAATTGGAATTACAGATTGAAGCAATTAAACAGAATAAATTACAAGCAGTTAAGTCTCAAAATTTTGAATTGGCCGCCAGCTATCGCGATCAGGAACGGCAATTATTGCTCCGGTTAGAATCTTCTAAAGCAAAATGGGAAGAGGAATTACAGGAAAATCGTCAAATTGTTGACGAAGAAAAAATAGCGGAAGTGGTTGCCATGATGTCAGGTATTCCCGTGCAACGTGTAGCTCAAGCGGAAAATCAGAAACTGAAAGACATGGGTAATGTCCTAAAATCCAAGATTATCGGACAGGATGAAGCCGTCGATAAAATTGTTAAAGCCATCCAACGAAATCGTATCGGACTGAAAGATCCGAAAAAACCCATCGGAACTTTTATGTTTTTGGGACCGACCGGCGTTGGAAAAACATATCTGGCAAAATTGTTGGCGGAATATTTGTTTGATTCTGCCGATGCACTGATTCGTATCGACATGAGTGAATTTATGGAAAAATTCACCGTCTCGCGTCTGATTGGAGCCCCTCCGGGATATATTGGATATGAAGAAGGCGGACAGCTGACCGAAAAAGTGCGCCGTAAACCTTATTCGGTGGTTCTTTTGGATGAAATAGAAAAAGCGCATCCCGATGTTTTCAACCTTTTGTTGCAGGTAATGGACGAAGGTCGTCTGACCGATAGCTATGGACGCCGGATTGATTTCAAAAACACCATCGTAATCATGACTTCCAATATAGGCACCCGTCAATTGAAGGATTTCGGACGGGGAATAGGTTTCGCGACAACTGCTTCTGAAGTCAGTGATAAAGATTTCTCACGCAACGTAATTCAAAAAGCGCTTAATAAGACTTTCGCTCCCGAATTTTTAAACCGTGTCGACGATGTTATCCATTTCGACCAATTAAATAAAGAATCCATTTATAAAATAGTCGAACTCGAATTAAATGATTTTTATAAACGAGTTGCATCCTCCGGATATCTACTTGACGTTACGGATAACACAAAAAAGTTTATTGCATCTAAAGGATATGATCTACAATATGGCGCTCGTCCTCTGAAGCGGGCTATTCAGAAATACCTCGAAGACGAATTAGCGGAAATTATTATACAATCTTCCGCCAAAGAAGGTGATAAAATTCTAATCGATTATGACGAGGAGAATAAAAAGGTAGTGACAAAACTTATTGCTGCACAGCTCCCTTCAAGCCACCTTGCATAGCGCCTTAACCTACCGCCGCCCGGCGGACGGAGGAGAAGCAGTCCTTGTTACAATTAATAAAACTGTGTGTCAAAATGTCAGTATAATCAGGCTGGCATTTTTTTTGTTTGTTCCTTTGCGTTCTACTTTTAAAAAACAGAAAAATTAATATAAATAAAAAAATATGAGCACACAAAAACAAACCGGTCAAATTGGAGTAACGACCGAAAACATTTTCCCGATAATTAAGAAGTTTTTATACAGCGACCACGAAATTTTTCTTCGCGAATTAGTTTCAAACGCAGTCGACGCCACTCAAAAATTGAAAACGCTGGTATCTGTCGGCGAATTTAAAGGCGAATTAGGCGATGTCGGCGTCCACATAAGCCTCAACGAAAAGAAAAAAACATTGACGATTTCAGATCGCGGTATCGGAATGACCGCTGAAGAAATTGAAAAATATATCAACCAGATTGCGTTTTCAAGCGCAAACGATTTTCTGGATAAATACAAGAACGATGCTAATGCGATGATTGGCCATTTCGGCTTGGGATTTTATTCGGCTTTCATGGTCTCAAAACGAGTGGAAATCGTTACGCAATCATGCCAAGAAGGCGCTCCGGCTATGAAATGGGAATGCGACGGTTCGCCCGAATATACGCTCGGTGAAACAAAAAAAGAAGACCGTGGAACCGATATCATTCTTCATATTGACGACGACAGCAAAGAATTTCTTGAAAAATCAAAGATTGAATCGCTATTAAAAAAATATTGCCGTTTTCTTCCCATACCGGTCGTCTTCGGTAAAAAAACAGAATGGAAAGACGGCAAATCCGTCGAAACGGAAGAAGACAATATCCTGAATGAAACAAATCCTTTATGGACGCGCAAACCTTCGGATTTAACCGATGAGGATTATATCCGTTTCTACAAAGACCTCTATCCTTTCAGCGAAGACCCGTTATTCTGGATACATCTCAATGTGGATTATCCGTTTAACCTGACGGGCGTCCTGTATTTTCCAAAGGTAAAAAACGGCGTCGACTTGCAAAAAAATAAAATTCAATTGTATTGCAATCAAGTCTATGTTACAGATTCTGTTGAAGGAATCGTTCCTGAATTTCTGACCTTGCTGCATGGCGTTATCGATTCGCCGGATATTCCGTTGAATGTTTCCCGTTCCTACTTGCAGAGCGACAGTAATGTAAAAAAAATATCCACTTATATCTCCAAGAAAGTCGCCGACCGTTTAGAAGATATTTTCAAAAACGACCGTCCGCAATTCGAAAGCAAATGGGACAGCTTAAAAATCTTTATTGAATATGGAATCATTACAGAGGAAAAATTCTATGAAAGAGCGGTGAAATTCATGTTGGTGAAAAATACCGATAATACTTTTTTTACGCTTGATGAATTCAAAACGTTGATTGAAGCCAATCAGACCGATAAGGATGGAAACTGCATTTATTTGTACGCTACAAACAAAGACGAGCAATACGCTTATATCGAGCAAGCCAAAGAACATGCCTACGACGTATTGCTAATGGATGGACAGTTGGACGTTCATTTTGTCAACAGGCTGGAGCAAGAACTCAAAAAATCCCGTTTTGTCAGGGTCGATAGCGATGTGATTGATAACTTGATTAAGAAAAACGATAATAAAGAAGTCAGCCTGACCGATGATGAACGCAATGCATTGGTCGAGCTTTTCAAATCGGCGATTCCTGCAATTGAAAAAACAGACTTTATTGTCGGATTTGAACACTTGAGTGAAAAGGGGAATCCGGTAACAATTACACAAAACGAATTCATGCGCCGTATGAAAGAAATGTCTGAGATGCAAGGCGGAATGAATTTTTACGGCGATTTGCCCCTGTCCTACAATTTGACGGTTAATTTAGACTCGCCTCTGGTAACAAAAGTAATAGCCGACAAAGAAAATACGAAAGACACAATCTGTCAGATGATTGATTTGGCTTTACTATCCAATGGATTACTAAAAGGCGAAACTTTAAGTAAGTTTATTAAAAGAAGCTTTGAACAACTGTCTTAGAATATGCGTCATTGCGGGCGAAGCCTGCAATGACGCGTTTAATTCTCAATTCATAATTTTCCTCGTTATCAATGAAGTCTCTACCGGTTGAATAGCAGTTTTAACATCTTTGTAGGTTGCGGTGACAATTGCATCGCTATTTCCCATGGTGTAGGTTGTGCTTGCCGCCTCCACACCTGCTACTCCGCTTACATCGCCTGTCCATTTGTCAAATTCTTTTTCCGAAGGAGCCGCCGTAGCGCTTATGGGTACTCTGGTTCCTTCCGTGAGGAGTCCGGTTACGGTTACCGTATCGCCGGAAGCAGTGGCTCTGAAACGGGTGGCGGCGCCGTAGTCAACGCTAAATTTGTTGATTTGATTCGCTAATTGCGCCGCCGTATTCGCCCGCATGGTCAGCGGGGAGAGGAAAACGGCGAGAATCAGAAGAATTGACAATTGATAATTGACAATCGACATTGTAAAGTTTTTAATTATTTTCATAACGTTAAACATTAAATTGTTAGTATATAATTCATAATTGCGAATGCGGATTGTGGGTCTGCGCTTCGCTACGCCCGCAATGACAATCACTGATTCGGAAGCAAAAGTAATATGAGAAAATTCCCTGTGGCACCCCCATTTGGGGGTAAGCCACTCCCTCCGGTAAATATAAGCATACATTTTACTGCTTATTTATAAAAGAATGCTACCTTTGCATTTGCAATTTTATTTCTAAAAACTTGTCAATTGGTTTATTGATTCTCGGCATTGTTGCCGGTATTCTATCGGGATTATTCGGCATCGGGGGCGGTATTGTGATGGTGCCGGCGTTGATTGCTATTTTTGGCATGACGATTTTAGACGCCAACGCTACTTCGTTGACAGCCATGTTGCTTCCCGTTGGAATTTTAGGCGTGATTTCTTATTATAAAGCCGGATATATTAATCTTAAAGATGCGCTGTGGGTATCGCTTGGACTTCTGTTAGGGTCTTATTTTGGTTCCGAGCTGGCGATAAACATGCAAGGAGCTTTACTGGCGAAACTGTATGCAGGCTTTTTGATATACATTGCCGTCGACTATTTGAATATCCCATCGCTGCTGCACAAAAAGAATAACAAAATGCAAACCATTCCCGAAAAAGTCCATCCCGCTTGGCATTTCATTGCGTTAGGCGTTTTTACGGGCGTTATCGCCGGACTGTTCGGGAAAGGAGGCGGCATTGTTATTGTTCCCGCTCTCATCAAATTGTTCGAATACGAGCCTAAAAAAGCCGTAGCCACTTCATTGGCGGCGCTTCAGTTGCCGGTAGGACTTCCGGGAATCATCGTGTATGCCGAAAGCGGACATTTACATATTTTATATGCCGCTCTTATTGCATCCGGACTTGTAGCGGGAGCTTTTCTGGGAACAAAGATCGCCATCAATCTGCCTTCATCCCTTTTTAAAAGAATCTATGCAATCTTTTTAGTAACAATGGCGTTTTATATGGTATTTAAATATGTGTGAAAGTATGTTTTTTATGAGAAAATATATTTACCTTTGTTTGGCAATTGAAAGCAAATTATTATGTACAGATTTCGTATGAAAAATGTTCTCCTGCTTTTGCTATTTCTCATTTATCCGGCGATTGGCTTTTGCACTACAGCCAATAAAAATGATTCTTTGCTGAAAGCGTTAGATAAAGTTATTTCCGAACGGGCAAAATATACCAATGCGAAAGAGGATGCTATCAGGAAGTTAAAAACGCAAAAAGGTCGAGTGACGGATCTTCAGGAAAGTTACGATATAAATAAGAAAATCATTAACGAATACCAAAGCTTTATCTGTGATTCCGCCGAATTTTATATTAATCTCAATTATGCTATTGCAAGGGAATTAAATAATGAAGATTTTATTACGGAGAGTAAATTGTCTTTGTCTAATATATATTCTTTGTCCGGTCTTTTCATGCAGGCGTCCGCAGTATTTGATTCTATTGATTACGAAAAATTATCCGCTCATTATAAACCCTTGTATTGCTGGAATAAAATTCGATTTTATGAGAACCTTATTACTTACGCGGGTGATTCCAAATTTTCTAAAGAGTATGAAGAATTAAAGAAAGATTACAGGAACAAAGAGATGGCTCTTTGGAATAATCAATCGGATGAGTATAAGAAGGAATATGCTTTTCAACTGCAACAAGCCGGACAATACGAGGAAGCAATCGAGTTGTTGACTCCTGTATTTGAAAAGGAAAAACCTGAAACTCACGGTTATGCTATGGCTGCAATGAGTTTGGCTAAAGTGTATAAATTAGCGGGAAATACCGTAGAACAAGAATATTATTTGATATTGGCGGCTATTACGGATACCCAGTTGGCGGTAAAAGAAAATGAAGCGCTTTTGTCTTTAGCAATTAACTTATATGATAATGGCGATATAAACAGGGCTTATAATTATATTGGCGTCGCATTGGATGACGCTCTTTTTTATAACGCTCGTTTCAAAAATTCGGTTATAGCCCGTGTTCAACCTATTATTGAAAGCACTTATTTACACAAAATAGCGCAGCAGCAACTGAATTTGAGACTTTATTCCCTATTGACCAGCGTATTCGTAATTATCCTTGTCATTGTGTTATATTTTAACTATCGCCATGTTAAAGCAGTTTCAAAAGCCCGGAAAGAGCTCCGGGAGATGAACGATAAGCTTGTGAAGCTGAACAAAAAATTAGATGAAACCAATGTGGTTAAAGAAAGATACATCGGTTATTTCATGAATCAGTGCGCTATTTACATTAATAAATTGTATGAATACCGAAAAAATGTAAACCGAAAAATTAAGACCGGACAGATTGATAGCTTATACAGATCTTCTTCGGTTGTATTAGAGCAAGAAGCAGAAGAACTTCGTACAAACTTCGATAAGGTGTTTCTGACATTGTACCCTAATTTTGTCGAAGAATTCAATTTATTGCTAAAACCACAGGAACGATATGTCTTGGAGGGTAAGGGGCAATTAAATACGGAACTTCGTATTTTCGCGTTAATAAAGTTAGGTATTACCGACGTCAGTCAAATAGCCATATTTCTACGCTATTCTCTTCAGACTGTATATAACTATAAAAGTAAAGTAAAAAGTAAATCTATTATCGACGCCGACCAGTTTGAAGAAGAAGTAAAAAAAACAGGCACGCTTCATTAGGAAAACAGATTCCATTCCATTTACCAAATCAGGGTTTGAAGCCTAACATAATTTATTAATTATTAACTTTTTATAGGAAAATTATTTTAAAATCGTTTACCTTAAGTCCTACTACGATACGCAGTAAGCTTTTTTTAATATATTTTTGCATTATTATTATATCTAAAAAAAATAAAATTACTGTTAAATATTGTATCGTGAATTTCTCAGAAATTTATATTACTCATTAATAAAAAACATTTATAATCATTTTAACTTATTATTTAATAGTATGAATGGAAAGCAAAGAGCGGGAGAACAGGGTATCATACCCTCGAATGTAAAGCTGATGTTTTTATTGACGCTACTGTTACTGAGCGGTATTCAAGTGAAGGCGTTTTCAAACATCACAGTACAGGAAACGGAAAAGGCTGTATCAGGTGTGGTAAAGGATGAAAGCGGTACGCCCATCATCGGGGCGAATGTTGTAGTGAAAGGCGCTTCAATAGGCGCAGTAACTGATGTTAACGGAGCTTTCTCATTGCGTATACCTGTAAACGCCGAAACATTGCAATTCTCTTACCTGGGAATGCAAACCTTGGAAGTAGCTATCGGCGACAAAACGCAGTTTAACGTTGTCATGCATACAGATGCTGTTCTAATGAATGATGTGGTGGTTATAGGATATGGAACCCGAACTAAAAAGGATATGTCCACTGCCATCGCTACCGTAAAAAGCGACGAGTTGGACGACAGAGCCTCAGCTTTTAATATCATGCAAAGTTTAGCAGGGAAAGCAGCCGGCGTACAAAACATTTCTATGTCGGGAAGACCCGGCGGATCGTCATCATTACGGGTTCGCGGTATGGGATCGATCAACGCGGGCAAAGATCCTATTTATGTCTTAGACGGCGTAATCGGGGTCGATCCCGATATCATAAACTCTGCTAATATAGAGTCGATTTCCATACTTAAAGATGCTGCTGCAACAGCGATATACGGTGCGCAAGGATCAAATGGAGTTGTGCTTATCACTACCAAGCAAGGTAAAAAAGGCGCAGGCTCTATCACCTACGAAGGCAAGATGGGATTTGGTTTTCTAAATCGAAAGCTCGACGTGCTGAACGCAGATGAATACATGGAAGTTCAAAAGCGTGCTTATGCTTATAGCGGAAAAACGATGCCTAACCTGACAACGCCTATGGAAAATCTGTTTTATTATGCCAAAGACAATTCCGGTAATTATCTGTATGATGATAACGGTCTTCTAATCGCTTCGCCAAAGTATGATACGGATTGGCAAAAAGCAGTTACTCAAACGGCGGTATCTAATGATCATGTTCTCTCTTTTACATCGGGGAATGACAACACAAATATATACGCCAGTCTCGGATATCAGAATTATGAGGGATTAGTAAGAGAAACGTTATACCAGCGTTTTTCCGGTTCTGTAAATGTTGACAGCAAAATAAAAGATTGGTTTCGCGTTCAGGTTATGGCGACCGCCGGCAGTCAAAAAGGAAATAATAATGATATGGAAGGTTCTTTCAACCAGGGAGCCGTAAGAAATATGGTTGAAATGCCGCCTATTGTTCCTGTTCGCTATGAAGACGGCACCTGGGGACGCAAGCAAGATTATCCCTTATCGGAAACGGGGGAAAATCCATTGTTGCTGCTTAGAGACAGAAAGAATGAATGGAAATCCAATTTTTCAGTGTTTAGCCTCAAAGGGGTATTAGATATAACAAAAAAATTATCATTAACCGCCCAGGGAGATTATCAAGCCAGCTACAGGAAAAGCATGAGTTATGCAAAAGCCGGTCTTTTCGATGTAAGTGAAAACAATGGCGGATATGCCGATATAGGAAACACAGATACACAAAAACTTTCCAGCGAAAACTATTTTACCTATACCGATACGTTCTTCGACGGTCAGCTTAGCTCAAATTTTATTTTGGGAGCCAGTTGGTATTATAATCATTCGGAAAATTCCTCTTCCGGTTCTGAACAATATTTTGACGATTCTTTCGGTTATTATAATTTGTCGGCGGGAACAACCTGGCATCAACCGACCTCCGGCATGGATCAGAATACAATGAATTCTTATTATTTCAGGATGAACCACAGTTTCAGGGACAGGTATCTGCTCGGCTTTACGTTCCGGATGGATGGCGCTTCAAACTTTGGCGCCAACAATAAATACGGGTATTTTCCATCGGTATCCGCCGGCTGGCGTTTTTCAGAAGAAAAATTTTTCCAGTCTCTGAAAAATGTTTTTAATCAAACGAAACTGAGGGTTAGCTATGGCGTAGTAGGAAACGCTTCTATCCCGAACTATAGAACGATATCGCAATATTCAAACGGATCGGTTATATTTAATGACGCATTAAATCCTTATGTTGTTTTAAGCAACCTTGGCAATAAAGATTTGAAATGGGAATCATCCTATCAGTTCAACGTCGGACTTGATTTGAACTTTCTCAAGAACCGCTTTGAAGTGATAATGGATTATTACAACAAATCCACCAAAGATTTGCTTTTCCAAAAACAGGTTCCATATACCACCGGTTATACGACTACATGGACAAACCTCGGCGAAATTGTCAATAAGGGCTTTGAAGCTACAATTACATCACGTAACATTCAAACAAGAAATTTCTCGTGGGTGACAGACCTTGTATATTCTACAAATAGATTGGTAGTTGCAGATATAAACGGAGAAACCATCGATACGGGAAATAACACAATAGCCAGAGAAGGTTTGCCATGGGCGTCGTATTATGTCTATAAAAGATTAGGCACATGGGGCTTATCTGAAGTTGAAGAGGCGGCTAAGTATGGTAAAAAACCCGGAGATATTAAATATGAAGATGTGAATGGAGATTATCTCATTAACGACCAAGACCGCCAAGTCATGGGAAATGGTACGCCAAAAGGAAATCTTACGATGGTAAATACTTTCAACTATAAAGGATTATCCTTGATGATCGATCTAAATTATGTTTATGGATTTAAGATAATGGGTATTACTACCTCCATGTATGAAAACAGACCCCTGTATGGCAACAATCTCAAATCCATACTCAATGCATGGACTCCTGAAAACCAGAATACAATGATCGCCGCTTTGCGTCTGCCTTCGGATAATTATTTCGGAGAAAATGAAAAAGACTCATTCATGCTCCACAAAGGTGATTTTTTAAGGGTCCGCAACATTATGCTCTCGTATGAATTTAATCCTAAATTTCTCAAAAAACTCAAGCAAATTAACAAATTGTCATTGGGAGTATCGGTTGAAAACCTGTTAGTACTTACTGAATACAATGGATACGATCCTGAAGTAGGCGCATTTAATACCGATACCGGACAAAGTATTGATTTTTATTCCTATCCCCGTCCAACTACTGTGTCTGCTAATTTAAAGGTTGTATTTTAAGAAAATAATATTGATGATATGAAAAATATATATTCAAAAGCAAATTGGTTAATTGCCGCAATGGTAATTATGACCTCATGTAATTCGTTTCTTGAAGAGAAACCCAAAACATTTCTCACTCCCGAATCATACTTCAATACCGAAGGACAAGTAGTTGCCGCAGTTAACGGAGT
>Ga0123354_10001073_pt1 | contig 31562 bp, 25 predicted proteins | sample TergutLab28metaG_2_FD_97872 | JGI IMG/M metagenome (GOLD analysis project Ga0123354, IMG submission 97872) | Labiotermes labralis P4 segment gut microbial communities from Petit-Saut dam, French Guiana - Lab288 P4 | ecosystem: Host-associated > Arthropoda: Insects > Digestive system > Gut ... | reverse complement strand
GCCTTTAAATGTTGTTTTTGTGGGTTTTTCCCTTTCCTGCACGTTCTCACAAAAACAGAACAAACCCAATTATCCGGGGGGTTGGTTCCCCCCCCCCCCCCCACTCTTCTCATTCTCATGCTGTTGCATAGAACACTCTGAACCCAGCTTAGGTTTGTCTTTCATTAAGTCAGGTCAGCTGCCTTCAAGCCTTATCAAATAAGTCCCTCCGATTATTTAATAAATTTCATGCTTCCAATATTGTCTATCGTATTGCAAATTAACTTCTGTACATTCTAAGCTCTTCAGGTTATTTTCTTTTTTTATTACTGGTATTCTGTTACGCTCTTGGAATTAAAAATATTACTTAAAGGAAGTATCAGTGTTTGGAACAGTACCACATGTCACAAAAAAAATTTCAGGTAACTACAGAATAATTTATTAAGAAACAGTACTCTCTGATACATTTTCACAGAAATAGTAGGAAGCAAATGGGTTAATATTCCTAGTATTGCAGCGCCATTTTGAACTAAGAACTGAATTGCATAGTTCCTAAATTTACAATGTTGGCTGCTAAATAAATATTTGTAACTGACCAATCACTCTTCTGATGCTAGAATAGTTGAATTAAATATTCTTTATTTCAGTTTACATGCATCTTCTGCTATGGAGTTTTTTTTTTAACACTGTCAAGACCACAGTCTTGCATAAAAATGAATGTGGCTTTTTGAACAATCCAGTTTACAAGTTAAGTTATTTCATGTCTTGAAGTGTGACATACAGTTCTGCACACACTACTGAAGACAGATGACAATACTACATGGAACAGTTTGCTATCTTCAGTGTTCATTTTCTCATCTCTTTCCACACTGACGTTACATATAGTTCTGTGGGTACTCAAAAGTACATCCTGAACACAAAGAACTGTAACTGAAGGAAATTGTAGATGAGAAATAATTTAGTGTAAGAAGCCAGTCAAAATAAAATTTATTTTTAAAGTCCTTGTTATGGTTCAGGCAACATATAAATACTTCAACAGTCCTGAGATGCTCAGACATTCTGCTGGTGACTTACATCTAAAATTCTGCAAACATTATATTTTAATGAACACATAAGAATCATATAGAACAATTTTTTCACTTTGTTAAATTATTTTATCAAACAACTAATTTTCTTAAAAAGCAACCATTCAGCAAGAAGCCAATCAATAAACAGTTCCAATGTAAGTCAATATTGGGAACATACCAGGACTCCCACTAGTCACGTAGCAGCAAAATCATGCATTTTTGCTCAGTTATTTTAAATAAAATATGCTGAAATCGTTTCTTTATGACTTTCATGAATACATATTCCCACACTGACAAAAGGTATTGAATATGCTTGTAAACTGTACCAATATAATGTAATTGCTTATTTATTACATGAGTCTTATGCATTTAATATTCTTCTTTATCAGCATTTTATAATTTAGCACTGGAACTATGCTGCACAGATGCATTAAACTGTTCCATAGCAATAAAGCAGCAGTAAAAATGTAAATATGCATTACAAGGTCTTAAGAGAACAAAATCTGAGGCCAACTTTTTACTGCTTTGGCACTACGAAAGTCAGCTGTAGTTGCCTAGGAACCAGACAGCCACCGAGGGGCAGAGAGCACTGAATGCACAGATTTTCAATGTATATACAATAAAGAAACAAGTTTATATCTGATAAATATGGAACAGTTTTCAAGAATAGATACTGATTTTACTAGCCACTTCAGTTCACTGAAAAGATATGCAGTAACAGGGAAATGTACTATGGAAAAATGTTATGAATTAATGAAAGTAACACTTGGCAGTAAAGATCAGTACTCTGAACAAATGTAATAAAGTTAGTTTCACACCTATTTTACTGAAGTGTACTAAATCATAATTTATATTCATACACTACAAACAGAGTTCTTTTTGTGACCAAAATACTGTACCTTACTTGGTGCTGTCAGCAAGTTACATGTAACTGTTGGCTGATCATAAAATATTTCCCCAGTAACATCATGGTGTTGCAAGTATCACAACAAAACATGTCTTCACACACAGCAAATTTAATGCATACTGGCCAGCTGGTAGTAATTTAAAGCATACTGGTCAGCTGGTAATAATTAACAAGATCTGTCTTTGTATATCCTCTGAACTAATTTCATAATTTCTCAACACGGTTTGTTAAGTGCTGAGTTTAAGTTACTCCACATAAAATTTACCTTCAACTGCACATCTTACTGGCACTAAGTTGTATCACACACATATGAAAGATGCTTCATGTAGTGGTACTTAGGTACATGGGGAACTTTACCTTACAAAGCTCACAACAGAGCACTGCTTCCCATTCTTAGCCATGTTTCAAGAAAGTCAGCTACTAATGTAATCAGATTTACTGAAAGATGGCTCACAAACTAACAGTTGATAATAATTTCTCATTTTTATCACAGGCATATTAAGCAAAGATAACATCTAAGCTTACTCCAGACAGTATGCACTGTTAGGTGTAAACCAACATTCCCATTTTCAAATGTGAACACATGACCAAATTACTACTGTCCATAATTCTGAAATGTGCCATCCCCATTGTGTGTATAAATAAATAGGTACAGGTATTTAGTCAATAACACAACAAATATTTCTAATGATGTTTATTAGAGGATGATAAAAAAACTACATGTTTCGGCCTATTCTGACCATCATCAGGTTTTCATCCGAAAGAATATGTGTTAACAAGATTTATGCAGTTATGTAACAATGGTGAGATCTCATCACACCACCAAACCACCACCCCAGCGCAGACCCGACAACCCACGTGTAGAGCACGCTAAAAATAAGTAAGCTGCCTCACAAAGAATACCACACGAACTAGACAGCCCTGCGAAAATACAACACATAACTACCCAGTTTAAACAGTGAATACACGTGACACGCTATGGACCACGTCAGACAACGGGTGTAAACTAACAGTGAGAAAACACAGTGCCCAGTGATAGTTAACAATTACCAAACGGGAATGGATTCCTTTATCGAACTGTTACGTGAAGCCAGCCACTCTCACAAGAACTATAGAGCAGCACATAACGCGACAGAAGCGGAGCACAGCCCCAGAAATGAAGACCTGTACACGCGCACACACCAACAATCGGGAGCAATCGGACTGAACTCAAGGATTACCATACGGAAAATAGGATAGAAAGCACACACAACCCATAAGCTAACGCCCATCGACGATAGACATCGATGATGGATAGACAATAAGCTGGAATCCCGCATAGGACAGCTGCAATGGAAAATAGACACCTATGCGAGCATTGAACCCCAAGTCAGCACAATACCCACATTACAGAAACCCCCCCCAGCCACATCTCTTAATAGTAGTAACAATCAAAACCACAGATTATGAGATCTCACCATCGTTACATAACCGCATAACTCTTGTAAACACAAATACTCTTTCGGATGAAAACCTGATGATGGCCAGAATAAGCTGAAACATGTAGCTTTTTATCATCCTTTAATAAACATCATTAGAAATATTTGTTGTGTTATTGACTAAATACCTGTACCTATTTACTACTGCCCATGCTAATCACCCTACCCTTCCAACCATACCCCTGTCCAATGATGTACAACAAATCATAGACTTACAAAAACTAAGTAGGCATGGTGTTTTGAATTCTCAGAATTTGTTTTTAATAAGCATAAACTAAACTCCTCTTGAAGACTCCACTATTCTTGGTTTTTAAACCATGTTGATGAAACCTGTTTCATCAGCCGAGGTGGCATAACTTCCAGAAGACTTGAATCATCATCAAGGCTGTAAAAACTTCAAGCACTGAAAGCCTTATTTATATTTAGTAATTTCTACCTGTGAGAAGTAATTCAAGGTCAGGTAAAAGCAGGAAAGTTTTTCCGCATTGACAATGCCAGCAATGGAGAAATGGTCACAGTTTCTGTGAGATATAATACTAAAGAGCTAATTGCCAATATCATTAGAGGTATCAATCCTTTTGGAATGTGGCACTGTACCACTGGGTAATTGGACCCTGACACTTTGAGACAACCTCGTGGTCTATCTTCAAGGGTCAAAATGTCCAAGTCACACATTAATACTTAAATAACAGGTTTTTCACAAAAAATAAAGTAAAACAAAAAACAAGGAAAACAATACTAGACCCACAGAACCACCTACGCAACAAGAGAATACGCATTATCATTTGTCATCTAAAACTGTTGGTACCTTACGTACACTGATCCCTTACACAAGAAACTGGTTATGTATGCCTTACAATATAAATTTATAAACAATCATATCTGAAATTTATCAGGGCACAATTCTCCAATTTGGCTCTTTATTCCACCTTTGGGAACATACAGTGGTACTCACACACAAGTGACCAAGTATGTTTCACATCAACTCTACTGTACCTGCCTTAACACAATATAACAGAAAAGTTTTAAGCTAGAGCTATCCCTTTCACAGGTATGTGTAAGCTGCAGCAACCATACCAGGTCAGATATTGTCATTATATAAAAAGAATATACAAACAGCTCTCTAGATGGACTTCGAGCTCTCTCTCGCTCTTGCTATTCATGAAAGAATTTAATAATTCTTCTGCCACACTACACACTTGCTTTGTAGTTGAAGTTACATCCATATTTTAACCCAGTTACCATTCATCCCTTCAGAAATGACGTGCTAGAGAACTTTCATGGCTTGTTAACCACATGCACTGGCTGTTATTTCCTCTGACAATTCTAAGGGGTAAGAGATGGAGGCAGCTTGCGTTCATACAATCAAGGCCCTTTGTAACATTTCACAAGCTGATTTTTTATGGGGAGGTATCGTTAACCCCTTGCCCATCCCCCACATTGGAGGACTATCTTCTCTTTTTCAATGTACAGTAAAACCCGAATTTTACATTCCTACATGTTGTGTTTTCCACAATTTTATGCACTTTTGTACAGTCCCAGACAAATGTGCATTTGTCTTATGATAAAAGTTGAATAATCAAGCACCTATACACCAGTTGTTGAAATATGGTTTCAAAGTGCAGTAATCTCTCTTCAACCATTGAACATAGATTCAATATCAACAACAAACATGAGCTAAATATTACCAGTTTGTTTTCATACTCACACACAAGAAAATGGGTATATTAACTTGTGAAATGTAATACAAGAGTTATGTATCTTACATAAGTACAGGGAAAAATAAAATTTGATATCTTCGTGGCGGTGAGTGCTCAAATGACTGTCGTCAGAGTTGTGATGCCATGTAGCCTGGTGGGTGGATACTGATGTTTTGGAGGGACTTGTTATCTTCATTTTTGTGGCTGAACTCAGGTGAGGATTTGGCCAAGTTGCATTGGCAGGGTGACACAGATAGTGGTCACTCAGAATAATCAAATGTGAAATATAAGTATAAAATCACTTTTTACATCAAAACAAATAATATTTCATAACAGCTTTTCAGAAAAAGTATTAGGATATATGTCTGGAATCATATTAAATTTTTGCGTACCTGTTCATTAATGTTTTTGTGCGTGACAGTCACCAAAACATGCAGTTTTGTGAAGTGCCACACTGCAAGTCAAACACATAGCATCTGGTTTCTTCTCTGCATTTATGTGCTGAAGAAACTCTACACCTTCTCGATATCACTTCTTTATTTCACTTGATGAAACATGAACCATTTTGTTTCTTGAGTCTACCCTGTGGATGTCTACCTGGTTCCCTGGCAGTCATTAGTGTGGTGGTGTGGTCGGGGTGCTGTTGATGTTAAGGCTAGTACTGTTTCATCATCTGTGCTATCTTTCTCATCTTCTCTTTCTTCTGGCTCCATCATTTTCCAAACAGTCATATATGAAGGCCTCAAAAGTATAACCTTTGCTCTTTTGATTTAATTGGTGGTGTATTTTTGGAACAATATCAACCTGTTTAGGGCAGCCATGTGTAACATCAAGAACACAAATTTCTTAGTCCATTTCAGGATATTCCTGTAGCACACGAAATTGCAAAATTTGGTCTGCCCTACCCATGCCTCGCATAAATTTGTTATCTTCTTGAAATCTTGCTGGCTTCTTCATTGTTTCACCCTTTCCATTCTTCTTTTCTTTCTCCACAAACTATCCTGTGTGTAATGTTGAAATAAGCTGTATGTCCCTCTTATTTCACTGTAAGTGTACCAGAAATCAGCCTTTACGACAGTAAGTGAGCTCTTTTTCCTTCAAGTATTTTATTTTATCCTTCATTTCCTTAGTAACTCATCTGTCTAAATGGAACATACCACACATGTACACATTTTTTAAAGCAGCATTTCACTCAGTTCAGCACTGTTACAGTAACTGGCCTGGTACAAGTGGTATCCCTTAATGAGCAACTGTGAACCCAGAAGTTCCAAACCCAGATTTTTGCTGGTTGCTATTTGCCAGTATACACCTCCATATTACATATGTAGCCATTCTTGGACTCAGAAACCAGACAGGGTTTGATGCCATGACTGTCTGGTTTATTAGGCACATATACTTCAAAAATAAGCTGGCCCTTCCAAGCAATCAAGGCCTCATCTCTCATTTTTAAGTTCACTGGGCTTAACAAGCTCTACTTTCTTATGTGAAGTCATGTTGAAGCACTTCCTAGTCAAGAGGTGAATATGACAACACTGCATCATATGTAAGGCAATAAATTTAGTCAACTAATACTGAAGGAACTCCAGTAAAGTAATGAATATTCTCGTTCATGTATGGCCATCGATTATGAGACCTAAGTTAAGTCAGCGATTTGCAGGAGCAGTCAAAGTGCAACGAAACAAACACAGTTCCTGAAACAGCCGAAACTAAGAATTCATTATATTGTTTGTTATTCTAACAATCTATATCATGGCAGCTGACTAAGTAAGAGTTTTATATTCAATGTTGGACCTTGGTCAACGCATAGTAATGATTTTGTCATTGTGTGTTCAATAATCGCAGGTCAGGAGCTAGTAGAGTAAGCACAGGCACAAAAACAGAAAAATATGATAATGCCAGGCAACAGGTGGAATTGCAACAATGGAAAACTGTGTCAACTCCAGCGAAAGAGTTAAACAGACACTCACTGCGAAACAGCTGACCTCTCCAAATACTGCTGGATATATTCCAAGTGGTTTTTGCATCTGGTTTCCATACAAGGTGGCGAAATTCTTCATTAGTTGATTAAAAATTAGCTTCTCAAGAACGATTATTCTCCAAAGAGTTAGTAGTTGAACATGACTTAAGACAGAAATATCAGTTTACATTCCAGTAAATCCACAAACATGATGATCAAGTAATTACATTTGACTGAAAATAATATATTTCAACCCATAATTTAGAAAATGGGTAATTACATTGACATTTCTCTGAAATAATCGTAAGTCACAATGTAACATACATTACATGCCAGGGGTAGCCACCTAAGTCAACTGTGGCAGCCACACGTTAAGAGGCAAGTTTGGCAAAAGCCATATCATTATTCATAAGTTAGTATGGTAGCAACACTGCTCAGTCCCTGAAAGAACAAGGCTAGTGGCACAAGGAAATACTGCTTGCAGGGGTCTCCATTACATACAATTGTCATGTGCTCTAGGACATTATTTACAAGAAATTTCTATTATTATTTCTTACATTCAACATGTCTTGCAAGCTATGTTGTGATCACATATTACATGCCTTTAATGAAGTGTTTTTGTAAACTTAACATTCTATTCAATTCCCAACAGGCTACACAATATCTGAGGATCTCAAAACAATAAAAAATGTGACAGTAGTCTCCTGGGATATGACACTGTGTATATGGTAAACAGTTTCTCCAAAACCAACCTACATGTAATCCTGTCCCAGCAGACCCTAATCTTGACAATTCAGACTAACACGTTCTTTGCACCATTCAACAGTAACAACACCAACAACAACAACAACAACAGAAAAACAGCTGATATATCTTAAACAGAACTCAAACTTTAATGTACATTCTTAGCTACACACACTCAAACATTAACATTTCCATGATCTGGTGGAATAAAACACAATTTGTACAGTCTAATGCAAATTTTACTCTGCAATTACCCTAAAAAAATTGCTTTTAATTCTTATGCATGGCGTTAGACACCAGAGCTGGCTTCCATTAGCTACTGTTAACTTGCATGCACACTAATAAATGCAACGATACACGGTCTTAAAGATGGATGTGTCGCACATAAAATTTACTTACTTTTGCCAAGACTACTTTACAGATACTGACAACAAAATAAGGGAAGAAAACAAAATGGCAATGTTATATATCAGTGTATTAGAGGCCACATAAAAAATCTCCTTTTAAAGCATGTGCCAACAGTGCTGTACTTAATAATCATCATAATTTTCACAGTAGTTTAATTTCATTTTGTTAACCGTTTTCTACAAAAACAATTAAGACTATGGTTGCAGCACTCACACTAATCCTTCTTCTTGTGTGCCGGGTCTTTGACTGGTACTGCTGTAATGGCAGCCACCGTGCCATTTGCTTGTTGTGCAATTTTCGCTGCCGCTGCTTCCTGTTCCATCTCTCCAGAGAAACCAAATTCATTCACCCTAGTGGGATCTGTCTTATATATCCAGCGCTGATACAGAAAGATGAAGAAAACAATATCTGAAATGAAGGTGATGTTTATCATGACACCAGTGTCAATGAGACCACCAAGATATCAGATCTGTTAAGTCTTATGTGTCTCGTTAAGACATTACTATCGATTTATTATTCCCTTTTTCATATTGTCATGAATTATGGTATATTATTTTGGGGGAATTCTTAAAACAATATAAATTTTTTTTGGATGCAAGAGTAATTAGAATTGTTATGGGTTGTGGGAATACTCTTGTAGAAATATATTTAAAAAACTGAAAATTTTGCCACTTATGTCACAATATGTACTTTACCTACTTATAATTGTAGTTAAAAACAGAGATCAATTTTTGATAAATTCAGAAATTCATAACATAAATATCAGACACAGCTCTAACCTTCACTTACCTTTGGCAAATTAAGATATTTATCAAAGAGAAGTGTACTATTCTGGTATTCAGATTTCTAATAGTCTTCCCTTTAACATAACAAATATTTCTGATAATCCAAGGACATTTAAAATGGCTCTAAAAATTTTTATATATCAACTACTTTTATTCATTAGAGATTTTAATAATAATAGTAATATGAACATACTGGACTTCTTATATTTTGTAAATTCTGTATTAAGACTTCCCTCAATACTTTATCTATTTATTTATTAAAATGTATTCAATATTCATTTAATGTTTATTTACAGTTTATATTTAGTCAATATTTTATTTAATGTTTATTTAAGGTCTACTAAATATTAGAAAATGTTATTAAATTGAAATTATGATATATATAAAATTACAATCATATTGTGATATGTGTCAACTAGACACTTAGATATATTCATCTGTCTGTCATATAGCTGTCTTTCTCAAATTATGCTCATATCTAATCCTCTACTGTCACTCGTATATTTACATTTTATACTGGTATCATCTATTGTCTCATCTATATTTATATTTTAAAATAATATTTTTTGTTGACATGTTCCACATCCAGTGGTTTTGTAACCCTTTTAGATTTTACTGAATGTATAATCAAATTCAAATTCAAAATCAAAATCACTCACACCCTGAAGATGAAGGAAGCATGTTGCTCAGATCTATGGAAAACATCCACTAGAGTAATCAGTGACATAATTCCAAAGCCACAACCCATACTTTCACTCAAATGAAAACCTCAAATCTAATACTATAGGGGCAACTTTTCCATGAAAAATTTCTTGAACACTCAGCAGGATTTAAACTATATTACATATAAGACACTACTCAGGAATGACAATAAATGATGAATGATTTGATTAGAAATTGGAAGAAAACACATGTATTATTTTTATACAGAACTTTATACAGTTTCATCAGGCTCTAAACAAATTAAATTCTGCTCAATTGATCATCAACTTATTTAATAAGGAACATAATCAAGATAGTATGGATACGGCTATATCTCAGCAGGTAAGATGTGATCTGGAAGAGTATGATAAATGGAAACTGGTAATGCCAAGATGTCCTAAAGTTAAAATAGGAGATAAAAAAAGGGGGGGGGGGCATACAATCAAACAAATGATGATCTCAAAGAATCCCTATGTACCACTTGAGGTTGACAATGATACACTTAGAAATTATGTGAAATCAAATACAGTATCTGACAATAAAATATGTGATAATTAAAGTAATCAAGAGGATAACAAGCATAACCCAGTGAGGTATTGTACATCTATAAAGGAACCAGAAGAAGAATCAAAAAAGAAGACTGTAACTCAACATAACGTACAGAATCAAACTAAGACCCAACTGAAATGGTTGGCTAAGAAAGATAATGAGACTTATTCTATTGCAACGATAATAAATCAACAAATATCAAGCCAGAAAATAAGTTGCAAATCCAAGAATAGGCTTCCAGGTAGTAGATAAGAAACCCACTGTGAATGTGTGTAGTTGAAAGACCAAGCTAACAACCACAAGCAAGTTGGTTATTCTAGGCAAAAGCCACTTAAAGGAAAGTGTTCCGAGAAGTGGTAATTATTTAAGTGCAAAATCTGAGGTTCGTGGATATATCAAACCTGGAGCCTGGCTTTGAAAATTTTTGGGAAAGACAAAAACGGACTCATTCAGACTAATAAAAAATGATGTGCTTGTCCTCAATGGTGGTGTTAATTATGTCTGTAACAATAACTAAAAAAAAGATGATATTACAGATTGTGAAGTTTTTACAGAATAACAATAATGAAAGCATAATAACGTTACATGTTCCGCATAGATGTGATTCAGCAGATAACTTTTATGTGAATAAGGAAATCAAGGCATTTAATTCAAAACTGAAGAAAACTGCAAAATTATCTACTCATAGTTGAAGAATAAGAGACCAACTTGATGTCACTAGATATTAAGTTTCATTTCACTTCTTCTATGCTCAACATGTTTCAGACATTAATACATCCACCATCAGGACCCTGTGACTTTTCTATTGTATCACCACATTGGTCGAAACAAGAACACACAACCAATGTGGTGATACAATAGAAAAGTCGCAGGCTCTTTCTTGATGATGGATGTATTAATGTCCGAAACATGTTGAGAATAGAAGAAGTGAAATAAAACTTAATAACTAGTGACATCAAGTTGGTCTCTTATTCTTCAACTATCACAATGATGCACAGTCCAATATACATAAGATTATCTACTCATGTTACAATTTTGGAATTCAATTCTCATAGAACCTTTTCACTCAGCATGATTTTCATCTGAATGGATATGGAGAAGGGCTGTTAGCTAAACAAACAGAAATCTGGGAAACCTATTAGTCTAAAATGGAAAATGGAGCTAAATGAAAATGCCACTACACATCTCCCTTATAAGGAAATAGTAATCCCCATGACCATGGCACTTGATCATCCACAAACACAACCCAATAGTCACCTGTAGCACATCAACTAGAACAAAAGGGCCACCTGTCACAAGACACAATGATTTTTTATGGTGAGACACACTAAGTCTAGAAGACAGTAACATTCATAATCAGTATTATAGTTCCACTACTAATTTTTAATCTGATTTTATGCTCAATTCTTCAAATATTGATGTAAATTCTCCCTTAAAAGATAGTTCCAATAACCTTATGGTCTATCATCAAAACATAAGAGACTTAAAGGGGAAAAATTAGCCAGTTATCAAATACATTATATTCTAAGCTCCCACATTTACTATGTATGACCCAGCATCATCACAAAAATTTAGAAACAGATATGATGTCAACTGAATATTATGAACTTGGCACCAAATTTTGTAGGCATTAATATAAAAATAGAGGTGTATGTATATTTGTGCACGAATTCATTCACTTCAGTACTATTCCTACTTACAATATCTGTCAAGAGAAAGATCTTGAAATATGTGCCATCAAATTAAATGTACCTAAGATTAAAAAAGTCTTGTAACTATCTATTGATCAACTACTGAAAATTAAAACTACTTCTTGGGGAAATTAGAATTTATTTTGAATCAATTACATTAACAAAAAAAAAAATTATCATCTGTGGGGATAAAAATATTATCTTGATAGTCATAATAGAAGACAACAGTTAGATACTCTATTAGCTATGTACAATCTAAAAAGTACAGTTAATTTTCCTACAGGAATTTTTAATGGTTCAAGTACTGCAATTGATAATATTTTTTTGATTTATCAAGAAATTTTACTATAAATCCACTCATCAATGGACTGTCAGATCATGACACTCAGAAACTAAAATTACAAAATGTCACTGCACCTATAAAACAAATCACATCTTGTTAAGTTAGGAACATTAATAGCTTCACTACACACAAACTTCAATCTAAATTGAGTACTGAAATTTGGGAGGATATTTTTGAAGGATATGACACAAATGTTATATTTAACAACTTTTTAAACATTTACTTAAATTTTTTTTATGTATGTTTCACTAAAAGTAAACTTAATTCCACACACAGACATAACCTGCAGAAAACTAGGGAAATTAGAGAGTCGTGTCATAAGAAATGAATTTTATACATGAGTTGTAGGGAGAAAAATGATACCAGTCTGAAACTACAATACAAAAGGAATTGCAGGATATTAACAAATGTTACACAAACAGAAAAAAAAAACTATTATAACAAATTAATATCTAAATCCACAAATACAACAACTACTGCATGGAAAATTATAAAAAAAAGAAGTAGAAAATAACAACTGTCAAAATGATATTAAATCCTTAAATATTAACAATACTATAATGATTGATCCACATGAAATTGCCAACACTTTAATGATTATTTCATAACTGTCGCTGACATTGTTAAAGGAAACAAAAAAAGTAACAATGGTCCTACGGAAAACATGAATCTTTTCAGTTACTTGATTAACAACTTAACAGCACATTTCCAAGAATTAATTGGAACTATGCCACAACTTATGAAACTGGTAAGATTATCAAATCCCTAAAGGCTAAAAACTCCCCATAAAAATTCTACAATTAAGCACCCCTTCTATCATTCCCCCCTTAACCTAAATTTGTAACAAATCCCTTTCCTCAGGTGTATTCTCTGAAAGATATAAACAAACCTGTCCATAACACAGGAAACAAACTTCTCACCACAAATTATAGGCCAATCTCTCTTTTAACATCCTTTTCTAATATTTTCGACAGCTAATATATTCAAGTCATTTAATTAGAACACCAACTAATGCACATACATAAAATTTTTACATTAAAACATTTAAAATCGTCCCAACATGTTTCGATCCCAAGATCATCTTCAGGGAGCTACACTGTTCCTTGCTAAAGTCACATTTTTAAAAACACCCACTGATTAATTTCCCCTCTATGAGCTCGTAAACACAATACGAATCCTTCCACGTAATCCATAGCCAATCTCACGCAGCATAACACACGCCCATAGTCAGGTGCATTCTCAGCAGCGTACAACTTAAACACAATATGGTAAGCATAAACCTTACTTCAATCCAGATAGCCTAATTATTTGTGTACAAAATTTAATTAATACTATATTATCTAATCTTACTATATTGTTTTGACAATCTACTTATTAAATATATTTTATATTACAGACATGCTGCAATAGCACCAGGTTAATAAATAAGGAAATCAATCAGTTAGTGTTTTTAAAAAGGAAGGAACAGTGTAGCTCCCTGAAGATGATCTTAGGATCGAAACATGTTGGAGTGATTTTAAATGTTTTAATGTAAAAATTTTATGTATGTGCATTAGTTGGTGTGCTAATTAAATTACTCTACAAAATGCACGGTACAACAATAAAGATAATATATTCAAGATTATATAAACAATTATGCACTAATAACATACTAGTCAAGGAACAATATGGATTTAATAGTTCCACTGAAGCTGCATCTTATAATGTAATTAATAAAATATTAAAAGCTATGAATAATAGACTTTCTCGAGGAGGATTATTGTGTGACCTTGAGAAGGCCTTTGATTGTTACCATGGAATTCTAGTAGATAATCTAGAGTTTTATGGGATTAGTGGGAAATTTCTAACTTTAATACAATCTTATCTCAGAGAAAGATACCAAAAGTACTCAATGATAAAATTAATGCATATGATAGTGTTTCTTCTGGATGGGAAAAAGTTCCAACCAGAGTTCCTCAGGGTCTGAACTTGGGTCCATGACTTTTTCTTATTTACAATTATGAGTTACACAAAATAAGAGATAATGACGATAAAGTTGTGCTCTTTGCAGGTGATGCTAGCATTATTATAACAAACTCTAATCATGTGGAACCCCAAGCAACATTCAACACAACACTCACTGATATAATCTCATGGTTTCAAGCCAATTTTCTATCATTCAACTTTAATGAAATGTATTATATAGAATTTAGAACAAAAAATTGTATTGACACTGCATTACATATTATCCACTTTAATAAATCTACTGCTAATGTTACATACAAGGCGTGTTCAAAAAAAGACCAAACTTTTGCTATCAAGACTTTATTGCTCATTTTACAGCATTTTAAGCACTGTCCCCTTCAAAGTAGTCCCCTCGACTGGCGAAACACTGTTCCCAATGTTTCTTCCATTGTTGGAATGCTTCCTGGAAAGCACTTTCTGTGATGCCGCGCAGTTCTCTTATCGCATTTTCCTGAATCTCCTCTATGGTTTGGAAACGACGTCCTTTCAAAGTGGTTTTAAGTTTGGGAAACAGGAAAAAGTCTGCTGGGGCTAAGTCTGGAGAATACGGTGGATGGGGCACAACAGATGTCTGATGTTTTGCCAGATAACTGTGGATGAGGAGCGATGCGTGAGCAGGCCATTGTCGTGGTGCAACATCCAAGCCTGGTTTTCCCACATTTCAAACCTCTTCCTGCAAACAGCATCCCTCGAACGCGCTAAAACTTTCTGGTACAACTGTGTGTTTATCATCCAACCATGTGGTACAAATTCATGATGGACAATGCCTTTCCAATCAAAAAACACAACCAACATCACCTTGATCTTTGATTGACTCATCCCTGCTTTTTTTGGTTGAGGAGACCCTTTCCCCATCCACTGCGATGATAGCATCTTGGTTTCAACATCATACACATAAACCCATGTCTCATCTCCTGTTATGGTGTTCTTAAGAAAGTTTTCATTACCACTTGTATTGGCAAGCAGTTCCTGACTAATTTCAACATGGTTTTCTTTCTGATCAGTCAACAAACACGGCATAAATTCTGTAATGATGCAACACATCTGAAGTTTTTCAGTAAAAATTTGATGGCAAGATCCTATGCTGATGACCACTTCGCCAGCAACTTCTCGGACAGTTAAACAACGATTTCCACGAATCACAGCACAAACTCTTTTGACATGGTCATCGTTTGTTGATGTGGAAGGTCGTCCAGGCCTGAGATCTTCACCGACTGACATTCTGCCCTCTTTAAAATGTTAAACCACTCACAGCACTGTGTTCAGCTCATACAGTCCTCTCCATATGCTTGGTTAAGCAACTGCAATGTTTCTGTAAAATTTTTACCAAGTTTGCAGCAAAACTTCACACACACACGTTGTTCTTCAAGCTCTTTCATTGTCACTTTGTCACTAATCTGACGAACAGTTTGTGCATGTGCTCAGTTCAGTGGATGTAGGTCGACTAATGCTCATAACAAAACAGGACAAATGGCAGTTTGTTGTCAAAACCTGACTCAGAAGCCACAGTGTGTTCTCTGTGCTGGTTGGTGCGCTATTTAAAAAGTTTGGTCTCTTTCTGAACATGCCTCGTATACACAGTTTCTGGGTTCAGTGATTGATGGCACACTAACTTGGAATAACCACACACTGACCAATTAATTTCCAGATTGAATTCTGCATGTTACAAAATAAGAGCTGTAAAAGCAATGCTGTCAAGGTTATATTTTTCTTATCTACATTCCATCATATCCTATAGCATAATTTTTTGGGGTAACACCCCTAACAATATTATAATATTCAGATTAAAAAAATTAAGAATTATAAATAATTTGAAGTTAACAGATTCATGCAGAGAACTGTTTAAAACAAAGAAAATTTTACCTCTCTATTCTCAATGTGTATTTTCACTTTTATTGTATGTGGTGAAGAACAAACATTTATTTAGTAAGAACTAAGAAGTCCACAACCACGAAACTATATCTGCTAATAATTTTTATCTAACCATTACTAATTTAACAAAATATGAAAAGGAGCTCATAATGCAGGAATTAAAATTTTTAATAATCTTCCTACTCATGTAAAATGTCTAGCAAATGAAAAACAAGTTTTTAAATCTGCCATAAAGAGGTTTCTTCTGTCTAACTAAAAACTGAGGAATATTTTAATTCTAATAAACAATACATATTCAAGATTGTTATATTTTAATGCTCTACTTAATATTTCATTATGTAATCATTGTATTACGTGGGCCGGGTAGCTCAGTCGGTATAGCGACTGACTACAGGCTGGATGGCCCGCAATCGAATCCCGGTGGGGAAAAGATTTTCCGCCCGTCCAGACTGGGGCCCCCCCAGCCTCCTGTAAAATGGGTACCGGGTCTTTCCCAGGGGTAAAGTGTGGCCAGGGCATGCTGCTGACCACTCACCCCCTTCTAGTGCCGCGGTCATGGAAGAGTAGAGCTATACCTCTACCCACCCTCTGGACCACACTGGGCCTGTAACGGGATCACTTTACCTTTTACCTTTTATATTATAGTTACATTCTGTAACTTGACAGCTGTAATTTAACAGGTACATTGTGTCATCACAAAATGACTATTTCCATATCCTTAAGTTGTATCTTTAAATGGGTAAACTGAAAATAAATGAATGGAAATGGTGAAGTGAAAAAAATGGATTACCATGTCCTTTACCACAACACAAAAAATACTTCATACTTCCTATAACAAAAGGTTTGCCCATGCATGACCAAACTATGCTGCAATGACACAAGGAACATAAAGTTAATTAAAGTAAATCAAAGAAAGGTGTGTAGAAAACATTTCTGACATCTAGCAATTTACATCTAAGAAATTATAAAACATAAAATGAACATACCATCTCTGAAACAACCCAGTCTGTAAAGTGTTGGCATTTTTATGACGAATGCAAAAATGTCATCAATAAAAGTATTGAGGAATTTATAAGACAGCATACGCCATGGTAAATGTGCTACGGACTTCAATTTATAGTTGATGAAAAGCTGTGGTGTCATCATTATAAATCCTGAAACACACAAATATTAAATAAAAGTAGAACATAAAGAGTGCTTCTTAATTTCAAACAGTAAATATAAGGATCATTTTCTACTCCCAAAACCAAACTGAATAATCTGCTAAACATGTGATGGCAACTACTCTGTTAGCGAGCCATGGAAACAAAAGAAATGCTTCAAATATAGTAGGACGTACCACTGGCAAGATGACAATCTCTGTCGTTTATGCATGATGGAGTTCCTACTCATTTTATGTGTGATGTAAAGACATTTTTGGTCTCTCATTACCCAGATAAACAAGATGAAATTAATTAGGTCTGAGGACTCCGCAACTGCCATATCTCATTCCTGCTAACCTCAAAGGGCATAGCCAACTGAAGGGAACAGCGTACTAAAAAATGTCATCACATGAGGCAACCTTTGGTAACTTTTCAGCTACACCACCAATACGACACAAATTTAATATTGTAAATTCCATGTACTCTGTGTCCATAATCATTCATATATACCAACATAAGCACACAATAAAAATTAAGTCATATATAAGCTGGTGCGTATGTTGGTGCATATGAATAAATATGATTCAACTCTGAAAGTTATCTGTACAGCAGGAATTCTTGGCAACATAGCTCAGTTACTCATTCAAACTAATGAATAGAATTTTAAGAACCTATCGCAACAATTCTGTAGACATCAAGATGTTGTTATGTCAAACCTGACAAATGTCATAAGTAAAAGTACTTCTAAAATATGTTCTTATTTAATTTCCTAATGTTTCCTGTTCTACTTTGAAAAATACTGACTTTCATGATATGTTTATTTAGGAAATCATTCCCAACAAATCCAAAATCCATTTTCACTTATTCTATAAACTGAAATACTAACAGTTCTGCAGAAACAAAGGGCAATGTTTCCATAAAACCTATGACACTGACAGACTTACATAAAACTTTGCAAACATATGTCACTACACTATAAACACAGAAAACAGTCAATTTCAGAATGTTCACTGCATGGAATTTGACAGGAAATGCAAAATTTGAGTCAGTAACTTACAGACTGCTCCCAAAACCAATTTCATGTCTGTAGAAAGTTACCCTAATAGGTAAATTTTAGAGTGACATATGTCCTAGAGGTGTGCATGAAATAATAAAACACACACACCACCTTCAAACAAAAGCAAGAGACCCAATGACAAACAAATTGGATTACATAAGGTATGACAGAAGAACTCTTTGTGGTTCATTTTATGATGCTGTCAGTACTTCAGACTCTACATCAATGAATGTAGAAGAGATTAATGATGATGATGATGATAATAATAAGAACAACAACAATAATAATAATAATGGTAGCACTCATGGAATACTCTGGCTTTTGTTTGAATAAGTAAGGAAAATTACAAAACACTTCAGTCCAACTAGTTGGTGCTGACTGATAATCAACTAGACACCTCCCAGATACAAGTATGAACCTTTACTGCCATGTCAAACTGCTTGGTTCTAAGGGGGGATTTAATGACATTCTGGTGGGAAACACTGCCCTATCTTGATGGTAACCTGAAGGCACAAGGAGCCCATACCTCCAAAACACTGGTAAACTTCTGCCAGACACCATGACAATCCCTGAGGATGTACCACACTTAACCACACGTGTGATAACTACCTCTTCAAAATCTTAAATTTTCAGGAAAGTACCAATATATAATGTGTTTAACTATGTGCACAAACATAAGTCTATCCCACATTTTTCCAGTAATTAATTAGGAATAAACTGTTATCCTATATCTGGGTAACATATGGTATTCTTCAATTACATAATTGTTTGTGTACAATTATTTCATTACATATCTACTTACCAAATGTGAGAAGGAAGCCATACAGCATGTTGAGCACAAAAGAATACCAACCACGGTGCTCCTGATAGAGCAGGGAATAGATAGCATAACCAACCAGTAATGGGTACAACGCCCATGACAGGTAATGGAACGCAAGCATATCGTATTCTTTGGTACTTGAATCTACATATGAGCCCTTATCTGAGAAGCTAATCCTTGGAATAAATCCAAAGATGCGAGATTCACGATTAATACTGATGTCCACCACCTGAACAATACAGAAAGAGGTAAGTACATTTTGTTTCTAAAAATATAGGTTAATACACCCAATTTCAGGGGGGGGGGGTCAACTCTCTGTGATCTCTCCGTATTAATGACGTAACAGTGGGAAGGCATTCTAGGGATCTATGAGAGCTGAGTTAGCCATAAATGGAACAACACCCTTCAAAGACTGAAAAAGTCCAGGGGGATATGGCAGAATAATTTGTTGTACAACAAATTCACACTTCTAGTGTTTTCTCTCTAACCAGTAGATTTATGAGTAAAGGCACTATCCATTTTCATGATTAACCTTCTGGCAATGGAATTAAATGTCTGGTGTGACAGGCATGAGGCCAGAATATTGATGGAGCTGCATAAGGAAGGCCATTAAATGACTGTCATTTATACCTTACATTTGGTTTTGAGCATCACACCGTGTCATGGGTATACCTGACATTAGGCACCAGAGGGTTAACACAAAATCTCATAATGTATCACAATTTATTATTTGTGGATTTACTTAAAGACAATGTCAGACTGCAGATGTTAACAAATTTCATTTCAATCTTGGGACTTCTTTCTCACCACATGTCCTTAATAAACTTAGTACCATATTTAAGCATCTTGATACACAACAAACAACTGAAGTCCCTTACACAGTTTAGAACATCCACACAAAAAAGTTCCTCGTGGCCACAGCACACTGTTCTGTACAGAAATGCTGCCACTAACAAATACTCCATTTTCATAATCATTCATCTGGTCTTAACAGTCTCACTGCATACCTTGACAATAATATCAAAACATAATGTGAATATTACAACAAAATGTATATAGTGACTGAAGTAGAAATCTGTCATATTATGGTCTTACAACGTAATATTTGTGTAACAGAAATGCTCTACATAAAGTTCCATAAAATCCCCAAATTTCGGCAATATTATTTGCACACAGACAAATATTAAAATGCTTATTTTCATCATCTTTTCCCCCAAAACACTCCTTACAAGACTGGTACAGCTCAACAAAAGCATTTTATCACCATTACTCAATAGCATAAAAATGTAACCTTTAAAAGGCAAAAGAGCATTGGCATTAAAGACTAGTTTAATAATTCTGAAGTTTCTTACAAAAAGGCTTTAAATACCAACAAGATATACTGTTTCAGTTTTGACACTAACCAAGAATGTAAAAACTAAACTAAAGCCTTGGAACTACATGTATAGCTGTCATACCCTAATTTATACAATCACTAAAAATGCTCATCTTGGACTCACAACTGTCTTACACCATTACCCAACAATGTAGAAATAATCAGCCAATGTTACAAGACCGTAAATGAGTCACATGGTGGTTAAAAAGATGGAGCATTATCATCTGATTAATAGTGAAATTACACTCATTGGTCTTTTAAAACAACGGTTTGGAAGGTGAATCTGTTTCCTTGAAGAGTTACAAGTATGAAACCTACTCCTTGTTCAACCCATTAGGTGCAACTACTGCAGGTGATACACACTAGTGTCACCTAGTGCAGTCATTCCCCAGCTTCTGTCACTTTGTAACTGACCTGTCACACAGTCAAAAAACTGTGGTCTCACCACATTAAAACAATGCTTCTTTTTTTCCACGAAGTTTATTTTTACAATTAACACACACCTTAGTATTATGTTAATCAGCAATTAAATTTCTTACTTCTGTAATCTCACATCCAACCCACATATGAATATCAAAACCTTCTGGATGAGACACACTGCTGCCCTCAGCAGCTTTTAATAATAGATAAAGTGAGCAGGTGTTTCCCTTACTCATTTTCCTGAGGATGGGGCCTGATCCTGCCCTCAAAATATTCTAATTCAATTCATAATTTAAACATTGGCCAATTAAAAGAAGTTCAAACAGTGAATGTTTCCAAATGTGACATACCATTGTCAGAATCTCAAACAAGTGGGGGCCACAAGAACATGTTCCTTACGTTTACCTTATACTGGAAGCCAACATGATATTCAAAACTTTCTTTAACCCTTCAGCGATGGTGGACAGTTCAATTCCTACTTTCTCCACGGACGGAGGAGTTTAAATTCCCTACCTCTTCAGCACCGTCATCCATACGAGGTATAGACCTCCGATTCTTCACGTCACTGGATGCCATACGAGCTATCAAATTGTGAGTGGTTTCTTTTTATTGCTCAAGAACTGTGCTTTCAGAATATAATAGTTAAAACAGTCTGTTTCGAATGTAACATTATGTATTCAGGAGCTAATTTTCCTATTTAAAAAAGACCAACTTCAACTGTCAAAAATGTGAGCTCTCAGAGTTCTCTCTGTTTTACCCAAACTGAAAGAAATAAAGCTACAGTCTGAACAATGTATCTTTGTAGCCTAAGATCTTAGGTTTCTTCTGCTGTTGGAGAATGATTCATAAATGCTATACTGCATTAGGTAGTTTGAAATATTTTCCTCAACACCTACTCTGGCACTGCTGCATGGACTTCATTTCTGCTGCTGGCTTGAAGTCAACACAGATAACATGTGTCATTTCCTTCTGCAGAGAGGCAGAGAATAATTCAGCCTTTCATTTGATGCAGCTATCAACACATATTCTGTAATTGCTGGTATTTGCCCTGCATGTTTTCAGTCAGTGCACTTCGTTCAGCTGTTGACTCAGGAGTGATACTGGGGGAATAGCAATGGCATAAAAAGTTCTGACAGACAGTGAGGTGCTGGAAATTGTGTACAATTCAGACGAAAGTTTCCATGATAGTAGCAGTGACAGTGTTAGCAGCAGTGATATTGAAACAGATGACATAACTGTAGCAGACGCAAAATAGCAGCTGTAGTACTGGAACTTTTAGAACCCTTGTTTGGTCGTGGACATTCGCTGTGGATTGAAAACTTCTTCAATAGTCCAGAATTAGCAAGAAAGCTAAAGATCGAACATTCCACTGATTGTGTTGGCACACTAAAACTGAACAGAAAGAACGTCCCCAAGGAAGTGAAAGATAAGAAACTAGAAAAGGGGGAAATCATAGCCAGATATTCGGGTCCATTCACAGTACTAAAATGGCGTGACAAAAGAAATGTAACTATGGTGTCAACATAACATAGTGCAGACACACAGAGGGTTTCTAACAAAGGCAAGGAAATAGAGAAGTCTTTGTGCATGAATGATTATAATCATAAACTGGGTGGAGTCGATTTGAAGGACCAGTTGCTGCACATGTACATGGTTGAGAGGAAAGAAATGACCAAACTGTACCTCAAACTTTTCAAAAGGCTACTGAAGTCTAGAGTTCTCAATTTGTTTGTTGTTTATCGACAAGTGAGGGGAAGAAATATACAGCAGCTCTCATATAGAATTCAGCTAGTGGAAGGTCTGTTTACGAAATATGCACGTGCTGTGGAGACACAGAGTGTACCGGGGCGACAGGCATCTGACAACACAGTTCCACAGCTGACTGAAAGATATTTTCTGAGAAAAGTAGCACCCAAAACTGAAAAATCAAAACCTCAGAGGAAGTATGTTGTGTGCTCAAAGCACGGAAAAAAGAAAACTTCAGTGTACTGCTGCCAAATATGTGACGCGGGTCTTTGCTTGGAAGATTGCTTTGAGATGTATCACACGAAGCTCAATTACTTGAGGTAATGACAATTATTTTACTGCATCTATATAGTTTTAAGATTTCTCTACTAAAATTTTTGAAAGTCGGATCATTAGTTTGCGAATAATGATTTTTTAAACAGAAGGTTGCAATTTCATCATAGGGAATTTAAAACTCCTCCATCCCTAGAGAAAGTAGGAATTTAAATGTGCTCCGTCACTACCGGCCAATTGTACGACGTATAGAGGCCAGGAACATGTGAAGAAACAGAGGTCTATACCACGTATAGAGGGTGACGCTGGAGGGTTAACCAAACAAACGATGGAAAAAGCCCAACACCGTAACACCTCTGTCTTGCACTTCCATACTTATTTATTACAGAAGATATGTTACCTTATGAATCTTCCAGACTTCTATACAGAGTCCCACAAAACAACTGAGTTTAATCACTGTATTGGTGTCATTGTCCAGTACATACAGTAGGACAATTAAAGACTGGAAAACATTGAAGAATACTGATCTCACAGACAAGCCTTCTAATGACTTTCGGTTGTTCCAGAACTGAATATCTGTAACATACATGTTATATGATACACTAGCAAAGCAATTATCTTGTACTGCAAAAGTGGTAATGTCCTTCCCTGACTTTGGTACATGAACACATCTACACACTCAATTAATGGCAAGACAAGCCTTTAAACCTTTGCGTATTGTACTTTCTTGGCAAAGTACAAAAACACACCATATTTAAAATCTACAGTATAATGTGACTTACTGAAGAATTTTCTTTTCACTGGCAACAAAAGTATCTAAAGTACATGAGGGTAGTTCCTAAATATATTGCTCATGGTATCCAATTTGTTGTAACCCATGCAATTTCTCGAACTGAGATTCCTGCATTACTAAACAGTTGGGATAAAAATACACCTTCTGTCAAAATGTTATGTTCACCAATAACCGCTTGTCCTTATATTTTTGTACAAACACTACATGCTCACATTTGTCTATTACGGATATGTTAAGTTTTTCTTGTCTCCCGTGAAACTGTGTATCTGTGGGTTATGACAAATTGCTGTTGCATGAGCGATATCTCATCCAACAATGTACAGATGTAATTAAAAACCAATCATGTGTACAAAAAAATTGCAAGTTAAAATAATTAAAGAGAATTCCAAATGTCAAAACCCAGACACAGCACATCATAGAAAATATTTTCCATCTTTTTAATTTTAATAACCTGCCACTTTTAATGTTTGGGGATTATGTACAATGCAGCATTACAAACACACCACTTACCAAACATAACTTACCACGATAAAAGAATAAAAAGGAAAAATTTAAATTAAAATGAGCCAACTGACCAGTATTGCCAGAAACATCAGTCTGGTTACTTAACTGTTGGACCATGTCCACTTTGGCATAATCAAAATCTGAATATCAAAGTCCATAATTTCTAAATCAGTGGTCCTCATTTTTTCCTGACCAACTCCTGCGGAACCATAAAAGATGCCTATCTTACATGAAAAACTAAAGGTAAAGCCAGCAAAGAGGCACACCACCCAGAATGGTAAAGCCTGCAAAGAAGAAGCACAACTCCCAGAAAGGTAAGCCTACAAAGAAGAAGCACAACTCCCAGAAAGGTAAGCCTACAAAGAAGAAGCAAAACACCCGGAAAGGTAAAGACTGCAAAGAAGCACAACTCCCAGAAAGGTAAAGCCTACAAAGAAGCACAACTCCCAGAAAGGTAAAGCCTACAAAGAAATGCGACACCCAGAAAGGTAAAGCCTGCCAAGAAGAGGCATGACACCGAGAAGACTATCGCATTCTCATTCCTTGGCATATTATGACTGCTCACCCAGACATAACACAATTACTTCCCTTCACTTCTTCCTGTCATAAATTACATTGAGTATCACATATTATGACATACTCGAATGCCTGACATTTGTGTGCGGCCAGTATAATGTACCCATTACAATGGCCCAGTAGCAGCAGTGACACTCAATGCAAGACAGAATTGGGTAAGTTCAATATTTACTCAAACATTTCTTTGTCAAAGGTATATTTTGAAAAGAAGGATCCATTTAACTTTTTAAGCCTTTCTTCAAAAGCATTAGGAACCATGAGGGTGCAGCTGGTATAGCTACTAGGCTACAAGCTGAATGACCAAGGAATTGGCCTTTTATAGAACAAAGAGAAAATAAATTGCCCTTACATTTTGAATAGCCCTCAAATATAACAAGACTTGAGAATTTTTTTGATTTAGGTGGCTGAAATCTTGTTCATACAGCAACCCTCAAATCATCATGTACTGTGGGCAAGGGAAATTATTTCTGAGGTGGAAGCAGCTGTGAGCTAGACTTGAAATAATGTCCAACAGAGAGAATCTACAATTGGATGTGTGCTGTAAACTATCACCAACCTGGTACTCTCAAAATTTTTAGAGTTTAAGCCACAATCTGTGCACAGCCCCAATGAAATATTAAACCATGTCCCTTCCCAGTAAAAGAATGAAAAAAGTTTCAGTTCCACAATCCTTGAAAACAATGCTGCATCTGAGAGAATATTAGTGATACCCAAATTAAAGTAAAATGAAAACATTTTTGTCTCTTAACATGTTTCATTTTTCCAAAACTGGATTGTGTATGTCCTGCACGAAAGCAAACATAGCATTTATCACATGAATTTAGCTTCACTCGCAGCCGTACCTACCATTCTTGAATGCCAGCAATTCAAACACAGAATGCAGAATAGACACTAGAATGGTAAGAGCCAAAAGGTATGGTGATGTCTCCAGAAGTGCTTCTTTCAATGAATCCTGGTCATCATCATCCTCTTCCACAAATCCCTCTCCAAACACATTTACTGTCCACTTGTTACGCATTGCCTGTGCTGAGTATAGCTGCCATTTGAACAGTGACAGTGGTTGGTATGTCAAACTCAAATGTAAAGTCCTGTATAAGAATTGTAAGAGGCAGAATATTAAAAACAGTAATGCATGAATGTTAGAGTTGAGATATGAACTCATGGTCAAGATGGGTTAAATGAAATTAACACATAATGGATTTGGGTCCTACGAGGTCCCAGCAGACACTCGCCAATCATACACGCCTAGTGTGCACTGGTTTTTTCTCACTAGGAAAAAACCTTATCCAAGTCCTACAGCCTTACCAAAGGCCAGGAATGATCTTAGATGAGTTTTCCTAATATTATCTGGGTCCAGCTTACTCAAGCCCAGAGAGAAATATCCAAGGGTGGCTAAAGCACAACACTCATATGATACTGGGAAAGATGACTGCGCTTGCTTGAATGAGCCTTCCTGCAACTGCTGCAGCTTCTGTAGCCTTTATTTACCTCTCCCTCATCACCCACAGAAAAGAGAGGAATAGGGGGAGGGACAAAGCTATCACTGTTTCAAAGGCGGTCTTTTTACAGACTCCTCCACAAGTGTTTGAAAATGACCAATAAATGGGGATGGGCTTAAGTCACTCTCACCCACCATTTGCTTTGTTCTTTGGAAATTTAGTCAATTAGAAAGTTCATTCCCATATGTGCCATATTCACAAGGCCAGATTTGCTTCAAAAGATATACAGCCTATAATTTGAAATACCAGCCTTTCTGTTGAAGCTCTGGTCTATGCAATGTCCCCAGATTTGAAAACCCTTAACCCAACCTACCAAGTCACCATCAATCACGAAGATGCAGGCAAAAACTTTCTCCAAAACAATGGCACTTACCTAACCACAATGCACCAAATGCCAGCAGACTGCAACCTCTACTTAAATTACATTTCCATGTTATGTAAAACCTCCAGTTGTATGCTTTAACAGATGATGTGTGAATATTAAATGATTGTTGTAACTTACTCTGTTGTTTTATTGATGGGCTGGTAGTCTCTCAACATGTTCCAGAATTCATTGAAATAAATAACAGGTTTGTAGCGATCTCCACCTGGTAAGAATTCAATATCTGAAATAAAATGCAATAAATCACTTACGGATGCTTCATTATTCTGTTCCACAACACTATGATAGCAACCATAACATATTTCCCCTTCACAGCCCACAACTAATGTGCAGCACTACTAAAACAATTTAAAATAGATTACCGTCTTCTGGGATGTAATACTGTGGAGTTTTGTATTAAATTTACATTCTGTAGCAATACCAGCAGCAGTGTCAATAAATCTCTATTAGATTACAAGTCATCACAACCCACAAGATGCTAATCTTCGTAGTCACCACCATGAGAACATCAGATCTTGCAGTTCACATGAATTTGTATTTATACTTTGAATATACCAACATTTCACAACAAATATCATAATGCCTACCTTTCCAAGAAGACCTTTCAGTTATTACATTATCCACTAGCATTATTATTGTTGTTTAGTTTCCTTTTGTGACTGACTTCCTACATAAGTAAAGAATCTACATACAGTGATCCTTTGGCATCTAACATCAGGTACACCTGTCACCCAAAATTCTGAACAACAGATGTAATCAACAGCCTATCATGGTCTTTACTATGCAGCCCCCATACAGATTCCAGTCTGGTGTGCATCACACCAGTCATTTAATTCTGGCACCAAATGGTTACATTTATCAGGTATAAACTTCAACACCCACACCAGACTTGTAATTATTCTTTACGAAACAAAATTTGTGAGATTTAAGGTCCTCACAGTGGTGGTACCGCAGATCCAGGTCTTATGGGATCAGGCCACGTTCATGGGTGAAGAGTTACAGAATTTTGAAGGGCCACAGCACCTTCATTGTTCTGAGACTGCTTGACCACTTGACCCTGAGTAGAAATGATTATCCTTCGAAATGTCAGTAACAATTTACAAATCAACACAGTACAACCTCCTGTAAGACTTGGACCTTAACATTTTCTGTCCACACGGCATACTAGTACTCTGCGGCCTCTCATGCCAGCTGTCCGGACAGAGTACTAGTACTTCCCGATATTCATAAGCTTGTTAAAAAAAAAGTATTGGAGGTATTGGCTTCAGGTTTGCACCAATAGACTCCCCCATGTTTGTAGTTTCAGTGACTCTGTTCACCTTCCTGCAAACCATGTAAGTGCACATGTTGGACTCTTGCAAGTAAACGATTCCACAACAAACTGTTTTGACATTTGACTCAATGCATGCCTTTGCAGTTGACTTCTTTCATCAGACACAGTGAATCACGATGCCTCTCTCCCAGCAAGCAGGTCTAAAGTATTAATGTGGTCTGACTGTCAGCTGATGTTTGGCACGCTACAAGCAACATGGAAAAACCCGGACCAAGTTTTAGTTCAGAAAATACTTCACAAAAAATGTTTATCGGAACTGATAAAATAAGTGAAATTGTGAATGATTTGGACTCAGATGGTGGTAGTTTTAGAGAACTTTCTGACAGCGACACATGTGAAGTAAATTCACCCTTCAGCAGCAGCAGTGAGGAAGAGAAGTTGTCCAGCCAGAACCTGACAGAAGCAGGAACAGAATATGCTGGACCCTTCCTAAACGCGCGAATATAGATTTTGAGTTAGGATGGAAAGAACAAATTTAGACAGTTCAGAAACCTGCATTTTCTGGTATACCAGGGATAAATAAAAATTTCCATATAACTCAAGACACCTGTCCCCGGGATATATTTGAAATATTCTTCAGCCCAGAAATGCTCAAAATTATACAGAAGGAAACAAACCGATATGCAACTCAGCAAATAAACAAAAGAAAGAGAGAGGGCCCTCTGACACCCAAATATGTATTTGCACAGAGGAATACAGTCTCATTGCAAGAAATAAAAAAATTCTTTGTGATAATCATACACATGAGCACGTTACAGAAGTCATTTCTGCAGGATTACTGGAGTTTGCTTCCAATTATTCAGGCCCCATATGCAGCTTCTGTTGGAATGTGTCAGGATAGGTTCCTCATGTTATTGGCAATGTTCCATCTCAAAAATGATGCAAAGGTAACTAGGGGACAGCCAGGCAAAATTCGGCTAGTTACTGAAACACTCATCACAAAATTTCAGGATGTCTACACACTGGAAAAACAGCTGACTATCGAAGAGGCAATATGCCCATTTTGATGGTGTATATTCTTTCATGTCTATATCAAAGGAAAGACCCATAAATATGGAATAAAAATGTTTAAACTTTGAGGCAAAAAGCGGCTACATCTACAACCTGGAAGTATATACTGGGGCACATCCTACCAACTCATAACATAACATGGCATTCAGTGTTGTTGACTGGCTGTGTGATAAAATAAAAGGGGTAAGGCCATTGCGTGTACATGCGCAGATGGTTCTCCAGTCCAAAGATCTTTGACCATTTATGGGGTTGTAAAACAAAGGCTGCAGGCACAGTGATGTCCAACAGAAAAGAAATGCCTAAATAAGCATTTACTGGAAAACGGAAAAAAGGCGAAAAAATATCATGCCAACGGGATCCCTCTTGGCCATCAAGTGTTAGGGCATCTGTGATGCCTTCTTCCTAACCACTGCCCATGAAGATGTACTTGTTAAGGCATGATCATCAAGAGGGGCACATCATAAAATAAAACCAGCTGCAGTGTTGAACTAAAACAAGAATAAAACTGGTGCGAACACATTGGATCAGATGTTGTCTCCGATTATTATTTTTAAAGGGAGACAATAAAATGTTGGAAGAAACTTTTCTTTCATCTATTTGACCTGTTAGTGGTCAATGCACACATCTTGCAAAACAAAACAAGCAAGAAAAAAATGTCAGTGGAAATTTTCTATAAAGTCACTGAAGGATTGGTCCCTAGTGCCAGCACAGACATTCAAGTGCAAGGTCAGACTAGCAGTCCAGCTGGCAGACTTGTAGGGAGAGACCATTTTTTTTTTAGGATTCCAGCGACACATGCTAAGCTGGAGGGAAAATTTCAGCGCTCATGTCACGTGTGTGCAGAGAGAAGCAAGTACCAGACTGGGAAAACTGTAAAGAAATGCACTACGACATAATGCCGAAAATGCAATGTAGGACTTTGTATAGGGCAGTGTTTTGAAGTGTATCACTCAAAACTGAATTACTGGGAGTAAAAGTAACAACTGATTTTCAAAGGCAGTGACGCAAAAACCTTATCTCTGTGCAATGTGTAAATTGTAGTGGACATCTAGTGAATATAAATGTCATGATTCCGACCTCAAAATTTCCACTTGTGGTGTCAGACTCCAAATACACATAAGTACTCCATTTTTTGTGCATGAGATACAGAAAAACTTCTGCTATGGTGTGTAAAAATCTTATATTATTATGACAGAAAATACAGTACTTTTCAAATTATTTTCAGTACCCTTAAAATGAACCAGCAAGGGGAATTTTAAACTTTAAATCCTGGTCAGATGGAAAGTGTTAAACAATATTTACACATAGAGTATAGGTATGTTCACAGTTACCTCTATTGGTTCATAATTTAATGAATCAAACTGAGGAGTAAAGAAATGTGACCTATGGCTGTCATTGTGTTATTATGCACCCTACAAAAATATTACCGAAGTTGTACATTTTTCCAAACTCTATTACCATACAGAATTTCAGGACCCACAATTAGTGCTACTGTGGCTCCCACTTGACTGGTTTGTGTATCTAATTGTAGGAAAGTAAATAACTTCTTGGGACATCTTGCAATGGCATACTGCTCATATCAAGTTTTGTGAAAACAGATCAGATGGTTCAAAGGTTGAAATTGGGGGACTCAAAGACAGCAGTGTGATGTCACAATCCTATTTGTTTTCCTTCTAAGGAAAGACAGTGGGTTAATTACATTCATCCAGAGGTGGAGGAACAGCTCCTTGGATCCAATTAGTCTGGTCAGTCACCAGATTTATTGTCAGGTTTGGATGCCAATGAGAAACAACTTCCTCCTTCATGGTTTCAGCTTTCTGTAAACATGAATGTACAGATTACATCAACACTGAACATGTCTAATTTCAGCATGCAATAAACAAATACATAGTAAAAAACACACACAAAATTTTCCAGTACTCAGTTATAAAGCTTCTTCAAAGAGTACTTCCAGAAATAAAATGAAAACATCTGAGAACTATCCTTCTCAAAGAACAGGTTTTCAAGTCATTTAGGATGACAATGTGTCACCTGGCAAGTAGTTCCAAATGCTTTGTAGGAGCCTGCTTCCTCCATCTTCAAGATCCAAGTTGTCCAAGACGAGATGTACCAACTGTGGATTCAATATTTATGGTCCCAATTTAAATCCCCCAATTCAGAACTCCTTCAACCATCCCCATTCTTTGTGTCCAGATTTCTCCACTTTCCCCATTTATAGTGTCTGAATCTGTCACAATCTAGAGAATGACAGTTCAGGTTGTAACAAGTAAGTAATCTCTTTAAGGTATGTGTATATGAAACTAACACTTTTTATGCATCACAGAAAAAATAAAATTCTTGGTATCCAGATAAAGTGAAAGAACCTTACCTAAACAACAAGAAAATAAATGCTAATTACAAAACCAGCAAAGTAATAACTAACAAGCAGTACTAACATGATTACAG
>Ga0123354_10001071_pt1 | contig 31569 bp, 19 predicted proteins | sample TergutLab28metaG_2_FD_97872 | JGI IMG/M metagenome (GOLD analysis project Ga0123354, IMG submission 97872) | Labiotermes labralis P4 segment gut microbial communities from Petit-Saut dam, French Guiana - Lab288 P4 | ecosystem: Host-associated > Arthropoda: Insects > Digestive system > Gut ... | reverse complement strand
GGGGGTGGGGTGGGGGGGGGGTGGGGGGGGGGGGGGGGGGGGGGGGGGGGGGGGGGGGGGGGGGGGCGGTACAAGCTAGCGGGACCCGGAGGTCCGGAAGGAGGCCCGGGGCCCGACTATGTTCCATATATGTTTGTCTTCTCGGTTGTATCAGATGTAATTAGGTAGTGAGTTGTCGTGTTGACAGCCCTTGCGGCCAGCGGCCATCTTGCGTACGACGCTCTGTGTTTTGTTTCCCTTTCTTCTGTGGGAGGGGGAGGAGGGGTGGGGCGCAAAAAATTTTCAGTGGGGACCGAACGCGCTGTCGCGGACCCAGTGTAGACATTTGAGTTAAGAGTAAGGATGGCATAGTAAGGACGCATAGGCATGATGTGACAGAATATTATTCGGCACTTTGTATGTAACAAGTCAAGGTTGCTGTTACAGCGACGAACTGGACACTCACTGTCGAATTTTGATTGATGACTGGTGTACGTAACGACGTTTTTAAAATGCATAGGTTATTTGGCTTGGAATGGTAGGTAGTCTGTGTACGTCATGAAGCCATATCGGGGAATAGAGGTGTGGCTGCGCGCATTTTTGGCCTCCGCAGGAAGTGAGTGCTCCGCTTCACCCTCCGGCCCTTTTACCACATGGCAAGGAGCTCTCGATACACATTAATAGGAGGCTGAGTGGCTCTCCGAGCTGGTATCGGAGGCTTTGGAGGAGACTAAAGTCTCTTGCCCCTCCCGGGAATCGAACCACTTTTTCTCTGTCGTCCCGCCCATGGCCTAGTTATTGCGACCGTGCTCTTCCGTCTCCTTAGAACGGTAGGTTGCTGGCCAGTATTAATTGTAATAGATGTTCATTGAAAAGACCCTAGCGTATTAGGGCCTTCCTTAGCGTTGGAGGAAGCGAAAATAAATAGGCGAGGGTTGTGACTCTCGAATGGGGGGTTCAGCTTCCGAATTTTCTGCATGTGCAGCAGAGTACTAATCCGTCAAACACAACGTTCGGTTCGAATGTTAAATAAATTGTTGTACACTGTACATAACAGTCTAAGAAACGTCATAATCGGCTCTAGAGCCTACCTCCATATATATATATGGCTGAGTTTAAGAATGAGTGGAACCATGCCTCTTCTCCCCATAAACGCCTTTATGGCATGGGCAGGGACAACTTTACCTCATATACCTGTCCCAGGAGGAATGTGCCAGACTTCGGGAGAGTGTTCGTCAATTTTGTGAGCCTTCGTAAGACGGAAAAGTGTCAGTTAATGCAAGGGTTCCGAAACCTTTTCGCTGGCGTACCACTGAATGAAATTTAACAATTTCGGTGTACCGCCAGTTTTTTTTAAAATTTAAATACAAAAGCTGAAATTGGACAGACTGGTTGACGGGGATAAGTTACGTTATGTTTGTTGTATGCTTTCTTCTGGGTAATTCCCCGGCGCCTGAATTTTTGTATGCCAACGTTTCGGAACATTCTGTCTGTTCCATCTTCATAGGCGGGCAGGCATGTTGCCAGCAATGGTGCGTGTTAGCAACTATACAGTATGTGGCGTATGTTTTATTTGTTATTAAATCTTTTTCCTTTTTCGTATTCCGATTTTTTATTGATGCCGCAAGCGACATCACTAGCAGTTTTTAAATTCGCCTTGTATAATTATAAAAGCGAGTAAAATCGTTGACGACTAAATCCGAGCGAGTGAATTTGAAGTCTACTCGCTGCTCGCTGGCTGGTGTAGCTTCGGGCTTGTAAACTCGCTCGTTGTAATTAATACGACTGGTAAGTAGGTTGTGATTAAACAATACTGTTCTTCAGTTCAACGCTGAGGTGTCGAATGAGCTAGTAGCTGACTGCCCAGCATTTGCATTCCTACATGCAATAGGACTGGCTAGTTTACTCGCTACTCATTCACCAGCTGGTGACTGAACTTGCGAGTAGCGTGTAAAGCAGCCCCATGTAGTCCCCGCCTAATTAATGGTTAGTGCACCATTAGTGGTACGCTTACCACGCTTTGATAAACAGTGCGTTAATATAATAGTAACTGGAAGTAAACGCCAAGGAATTTTGATACAGTGAAGAATTGTATAATTTTGCAGTCTTCACAGCTAAGAATTTATGATTATTTTAAGTCTGGGGAGTTGAAAGAGAAGCATGCAGTTAGTAACCCCAAGGAGCGAAGCCTCTCATAAGAAGCTAACAGCTGCTCAGCTATTCAAGAAATACCACACATTTCATGCATTCTGCAGTTACACAGTCTTTTTTGCAGTGAAAGCAACTGGTGTGATTCTCCTTTTGGGTGTTGGGAGCTTGGTATGTTACAAAATCTGCAACCACTATTGGCCTCGCCCCCGTCCCCGCCCACGACCATGGCCACATGCACGCACTCGTAAGAGAGAGACTGGTGTGGTGGACGAAGCTCAAGATAATGAGGACCAGTTGCTGGAAGATTTGGAGGATGTGGATCTCAGTGAAGTTGAGGTGCGCAGTGAGTTGCAAATACACATATTGTATAGTAAAACAGTGATGTGCAACTTGTGTGGTGTGTGCATTGCACTTTTGACTTTATGGCTTTGCTCGTGTTAGTTCTATGGATGAAAAATAAAACATTAACATGTAGAATCCTTCCAGTTTAAGAATATGCAACTAGCAGTTTTCTGAAAATCACAGTTTCTGTGAGAGTATCTAGTTTCCTCTGACTTGTAGTTCTCAAGTGGACATATTTTCAGAAGCTGGTGTCAACAAGGCCATGTTGTGCCTCATGTTTATAATGTTGTAACCACAAACTTAAAAATGTAGGTTGTAAGAATATTGTCATGTGTCTTCACTTATTTTAATATCAGTAAAGGTAAAGGTAATTCACTTCATACCATGCCGAGTCATTCATCAAATTCTGAATTTTGTAGTTAGTATCGGGCTTATGGTCTGAACTGGTTTTTTTTAATTACGTATCCTGCAATAAATGTTTTTATGAGTGTTCTAACAACTGACTAGAACCCTGGCAGTTGAATGCAGTAATTTATTACAGTAACTGTTCTGAATGTCAGCCTCTTTCCTGTAATTGCTGTACTATACAAAGATGCAACCATGTAACATTTCACCTTCAGGGTCGTTACTTTGGACCAAGCCCAGTGCCAAGGGAAGGGGAGTTCCCGGCTGTCACCAGTAGTTTCCCATGTTCAAGATCTGCCTCTGGGTCTACATACCCCAGCAGCTCAACATCACAATCTGATGTAAGTTAGTCTGACTTATTTGGCAAATGGCCTTGGCATTGAAAAGCAGAAAAGTTTTCGACACCTCTTTTTCTTTTAGTGCAGGGTATCTAGTGAGGGCGAGTTTGACTCTCTTGAAATAACCACTTTATAAGTTTGAATAAATTGCATATGTAATTGTAATGTAACTTATTTTGTGATAATGTTTATATCCATTTGCATGTTCCTGAAATAAAAGGTGTCATACAATTTGTGTGCATAGATGCTTCTGTTACTGTAGTGTATAGTCCGTTGTGGTAGGATTTTTGTATGTGATGATGTGAATGGCATATAGCAGAACTGTAAGGGAGCAATAGCAAAATGTGGCATGCTAATATTCTCTTACAACAAACTAATTGTACTGTTGGGCAGTTAAATGTAATTGTTTTCAATTGGCAGTCTCAGGTAGGCTTATTTTGAATTTCACATCTGTAACATTTGAAGGAGAATGGTATGTTCTTTTGTATTGCATGGAATTTGAATTTCATTCTTATGTGGGTAAAAGCTGTGGCATATATGTAGAATTACATTTTACTAACTGATATTTACTGTGTTTAAATGGCTTGCAATTTTATTTGTTTTCCTTTCACAGAAAATTCAGTAAAATGATTATGTACTGGTAAAAGCTTTGGCATTGTTGTGTGGGATATTTTTTATTATCTATCAGTAGCAGATTTTGCTTGCACTGAATGATTTCAGAGCAGTACATCTGGTGAAGATGAAGGGCGTGATGCAGATGTTTCTGATGGGAGCCAAGGGGAGAAAACCTTTAAACATTCCTGCATGTTGCAGCAGCAGCAGAAGCACCATTTGCGATGGTCTGGAGGTTCTTCTCTGCACTCTAGGTTCCACTCCTTGGAAACAAGTACAAGACATTGTGTCAAGCGGCTACCTGATAGGAACTCTGGCTGGCTGATAGACAAAATTGACAAAATACTGACCTCCACACCAAACAGGCTGCAGGTTTGTCTCTTGCACTTCATTTTTTTCAGCTCTTTTATGTTTCCCTTCTTTGTCTTTCTTCACAAATGCTATAGTTGCTGTTCCTCCTTTACCCCTTACAGTGCATTATTGTACTTCATTAATGGATCATCAGTATAATTTGAAAGTTCTCACTGTAGTTTAATAGTGACTGAATTGTGGATTGTTTGTAATTTTGAAAATGATGAATTGGCACTTTGCAGCTGGCTGAAAGTGCATGGCTTAATCTTCCATCATCCAAAAGCACAGCTGTAAGCCTACATTGTGTTGAAGCAAGGAAATTGGGTTCAGCTCTGCGACTAGACCAGAGGAACAGCTTTCACCCTGCTGGGTCTAAACGCTTGTCTCCTGAAGGTGCAGAAGTGGAACAGCAACAAGACAGCACCACTGGAGATAGCACTAGCACATCCTTGACACACAATTTACAGTCCTGCACAAGCCTTGTTAGGGATGAATCTTATGATTCCCTAGGTTTTTCCAAACGGCTGCCACGAGATGGTTCCTTTGACAGCACATTCTCGGAGTTGAGTTTTGACTTCTTACCGGAGAGTGCTGCAGATTTTGACACAGATACAATGCTGTGCATGGAGAAACTCCAGCAGGAGATAGACCAGCTCAAAACTAACTGCCATATGATGGATGAAGAATTTGAGACCATCAAATGCAACCGGAACCTTCCTGGAATGTCCAGCCTCATGGCAGCGAATGCTTCCAACCAAGACCTTGTTTCCACAGCTGTAGACCCTAACCTACATACAGGTGCAGGGCATACAGAGTCATCGAAGCAAGAGAAGGCTCGTGCCTGTTTTGCTGGCTTGTACAGTCTAACTACTATAAAGAACAGCACATCTTCTGAACTTTCAGACTCTTTTCTGTCTCCTGTGCTGGGTTTAGGTGGGCAAGGAAGCATTGGTTCTGCAGAATCTCTGGACTGGGATTCTCCCAAGTTAACAAGAAGCCCGGCCAGTAATTCAAAGGTAAATGTGTTAATCCTTTAAGAGATACGTACTGATATATTCCAAAATTGCCTCCTGGTAACAAGGACTGCAGTTCAGTTCAAATTTACTGCACTTTTTTAGTGCCAAGTTGAAATTTGTAATCTTTGGCAAGAATGCAGTATACTGCCAGCATTAAGCATCGGATACGTTGGGTGGCAGCTTATCGATTATTTGAGAGGTGGTGCTTTTAGCTTTGATGGCATAGTCAGTATAGTGACTAGACTACTGAAGAGATGATCCAGGGTTCTAATCTGAGCAAGGGCAAGAGATTTATCTCTTCTCCTAAATATCCAGACTGTGTCTGTGGCCCCACCCAGCCTCCTATTCAGTTATTATTGGTCGCTTTTTCCCTATGCTGGTCCACTTCCATTTAGTGCCAAGGTTAAGAGCAGGTGAAACTATACTGTGATTCCCCCATGTGTACCTTCATGGCATGTATAGGGACTACTTAGTCTTTACTTACAAGAGATGATACCTCTATACTACAGGCATGCTGTCTATGTGAAGAGTCCTGGTGAGCTGCACATTGTCATGCTTGATATCTACTGATGAAACATCTTTATATGAAATTGCTAAAATAGTATAGTTTTATGAATTTGGCATGTGTGACAGAATAATGATAATGGATCATCATGATGATGTAGAAATATTAAACTTGTGGTTGTTTCTGCCCTCTTTTTCACCATATTTCAAGAGCTGATTACATTTAATTTTGTTGATTAAGATGGAACATCCACTCATCCAAAAGACTGGTTGTGTTCCTATTTTATATTTATGACCAGACCTCACTATCAAGTGATTTATATTCCTGCTTTATATTCATGAAATTCTGGTTTCAGATCTTCATTCAGGGACCAACTGTCCTGAGTGATGAACTTTGTTGTAGGTAAGGATAAGGTGCCCCAACTGAAATGGGAATGTGCCATGTTTTGGGAGGTGGTAGAGGTGTAACTGCCAACATACTCATAATCTTGGCACTAGATGTGAGGGATAAATGTTATCCATAGAGCCAGTATGGCCACCACAGAGAAGAGAAAGTCTCTCCGTGTTCGGAATTGAATTAAAACTTCTTATCTGTCCACCCCATAACCTATTCACTACACCGACTGATCTATCCCAACTCCATGAGATTCTTTGTAGTTCTTCTCTTTAACGCCAGGCAGTTCTGGGATGGACTTCATGATGGACCATGACTGCTTTCTTCATCCTGACTGGTTTACCATTCACATGCTGCCATTTCCAACTATATAAGCAGTGTAGTTGAAAATTGCCATTACATATTGCTTTTCAGATTTTTCTCAGAACTTCTTTTGTTATGAATTTTATTGCAAGGAAATGTGAATGCTGTAACTGGAACTACTCGTATTATATTCACTCTGCTTTAACTTTGTAATAAGGATATTTTGCTGCAGTAATGAGTGGACTGTACATTGCTTTTCTCTGCCAGAACCAGAACTGTTGGGCAGCTCGAAGGTCATAATCTTTTATCATAAAATGTTGTCGTATTAATCTTAAGTGCCTTTTTTTTTCTGGCAATATGTATCAGTACATGGTACTGGCATTGTATTCTTAAATAGTGAGAGTACACAAAAAAATTTGTTTAAAGTGACTTGTTTCTTTGCAAGTACTGCCACTTTTTGCCAGGAAGAAAGCACTATTTTTCAACAGTTATGCTGTACTAATAGTTAATGGTGCAATCTGCATATGTATTCTTCAGTTCTTAAACTTATCAATGTCCAGTATTACATGTATGAATGAAAGCACTATGAGAAAGTACAAATGTATTGGTATTATTCAGAATTCATATTAACCTTTAATGGATGAATGAGGCAGCATTGTCTGAAGGGAAAATACTTTCCCACATTGGTTGTTTAAATTGAATAGTTCAACAGCTGCAGCAGAAACATGGCATTGAAAAGGCTCTACACTAAAGGTTAAAGAACTGCATAAAATGTATTCAAGACCAGCAAATGCACTGTAATTTTGTTGATGTACTTTTATTGTATTAGATTCACCAACATATTTCAGCCACTCTTGTGGCTGTCTTCAGGGCGATTTCTCTGAGAACAAGAATACAGTTGTAATTAAAATGTGTCTGCATCACTCCACAGAATTAAAAGTAGTAGTTCACCATCCAGACTACAACATCACCCAGTAATCTGTATTTTAATTTGCCACATGTATCTCCTTTATACATCACCCCACACATCTAAAAAGTTTTACCTTCCAATATTTTTGTAGTAATCTTCATTTTATTATTCAACAGTGAATATAAACCAGAAATTACGTGGTTTTGTAATACTGTGGAGTGATTCAGACACAGTTTAATTATTGTTTTATTCTTGTTCTCAAAGAAATTTCCCCCAGCAAACATAATAAAATAAAAGTATATTAATAAAATTAAATTGCTTTTGTTGGTCTTTAATACATTATATGCATGTAATTAATGCATGGAATATGGAATTTATCAAACTGGTTAAAGGACTGGTTGTGAAGGTAAGTGGGAAATTGTCACATACTTGGTAAGAAGAACTGTACGTATAATAGGTTGTTTACCTGCAAGAAACTCTAATTGTAGCTTGGACAAGTTGCATTTTGTCAGGAATGACATTTAAATTGTTTCTTTGTAATGGTGTAAGTAAACATCACCTATAGGTTTATGTATTTAAAATATCATGTTAGAGAACACACACTTTTTGGCGGAAAGTTGCTCTTGTAAAGTATGTCACTGCTCAGCTGGACAAACTTTCCATCACTGATCCCTATAAATTCTTAACCTTAGCACTGGGTGAAGATGAGCAGTCTGCTTCATGCTTTGACCTCTTTGTCCCTGGAGAAACGGCACCTTGTACACATTGTTGGGAGGTTGGGTGGGTCCCACAGTTGGTCTGTAAGTGGTAGTGGAAAGAAAAATTCTTGAACACTGTTCATCAAGGCATGTCCTTACAGTGACTAAACTTTGTAGTCAGTCACTACAGTGACCAAGCTGTATTTAGTATTATAAAAACTGTTTCTGTTATGGTTGAAATATGGATCTTGACTTAGCAAAGAACAAATAATTCATGTCTTTTTAATTTTTAATGCCAGGTGTATGTTTCAAGTTATGCAGAACAGCCATCAGGACAATTTGTTCTGGAAGAGGGATCTTCAGCAGCAGCAATACAAATGTTAAGGTTGCATAGAACTGACCAGTCTAAACTGGCACCAACTCCAAGTGAGGATGAATTAATGGCAAAATTGGAATGGGATGAGGTGGACCTGGTCGAGTATCCTGAAATTGAAGAAGAAGGTGGTATTGCAATAGTTGCTACAAACACGCTGGAAATGGACCTAGAGGCAGAGCTGGGTTCCACTCTATGTAACACATCCGAGGAGCTAGAGAACATGATCTTGAGCCACAGTTTCACTGCCAGTTCTAACACAGAAAGGTGTGTGAATAGTAACTGACAGTTTGCATATTATTTTGCAGAAAGATGTCTGTGTTCCAATTTGCTATAAATGTTCTTAAGCCAGCAGTGTTGTTATTACTGCCTTCTCAGACATGAACAGTCTTTAAAATTTCACTTACTCTTTGGGAATCATAATAACTATGATTGGCAGTAGTATCCTTGGTGGTGGTGATGGTGGTGGTGGTGGTGGTGGTGGTAGTAGTAGTAGTAATCAATTTTGTACAATTATAGAATTGTATACCTGAAACATATCAGGTATAAAGTGTTGCAGCTGTTCTGTAGTTAGAGTCTGTGGTAACTACAGGACAGCAGATTCTGTGGCAAGACAAAAGGGTATACACATTGCTACGAAGTTGGACAATAAAGATTTCAGAGCCTATGATGGCTGGATCAGCAATTTCAAGCAGCCACATGATGCTGTGTTGAAGAAAGAGAGTCCTAAAATGTGACTCATGGATGTGGAAGAATGTAGGAAGGAATGTGTGCTTATGCTTACTGAGGATTACCAACTTAACAACATTTATTTTACTGATGAGACTGGTCTGTCCTTAAGGCTTGCACATATGCAGACAAGAGTTTGAAAGGAGCTTCTTTGCATTAGTGGAAAGAATTCCACAGAGAGAATAATGGTTCTGGTAATTTCGAATGCTAATGATACCAACACAATTCTACCAGTAGTCACTGGATAATCAGTTGTTTCATTACTGTTACTGTGAGCAACTTGTAAGAAAAATTATTTTTGTGATTGATGAAACATTTCTTCATGTGGAACTCTCATGAGGGTAAATATTTCAGTTATTTTGAGGTGACACATCTTTTTTATGTTACCAATTTTCACATGTATTTTAAAAAGTCAGTTGTACACGACATATAATACAGGGTATAACAGGCTACATATGTGGGCTAAATTAAGCCATCATCTGGCCTTTCTCAGAAACATTAAAAAGATATTAAAACTGTACTAGGTGTGAGATACCCACCTTTACAGTTTTAAAAATACAGTGGGGTGTGCAACAGCAGTTTTTATCAATAAAATCAGGATGCTACAATGAACACAGAGGAATAATATCGGCCAACATAGCACGCACGTGCACAACGTGTCATGCCTTCCCACTTTGATTAGAGTATCAGTCATCAACTTTGTTATCGTTTGTAAGGTTCAGTTATCTGTTTAGTTCAGTTATCTGCTTATTAGTGCCTTTAGCAGTGAAAATATTTTTTTTAATTCTGCTATATAATTTTAGTCATGAGCTGGCAAAATAGAGTGAGAAAGCTAATTAACTTAGACATTAAGAAAGAGATAATTTCCAAGCGAGAAAGTGATTTTGTATTTTTCCTGTTTAAATGGTTGTGTTGGATGGTAACTTTGCTCTAGGCTGTGGGCCTGGAACAGATTACCCCTAATACATATATTTCAATGGATGCTAGAATGAACAGATGCTGGTATAACGAACGAGGTTCTAGAGTCAATTACATTTGGTCTAGCATACCCCACTGTACACTGTAAACATGTCTGAAAGTGTTTTCTTGCAGGTTTTATCATCCGGGCTTTTTGTGCAAAAAAAATGATAAAATGTTGTCTTACTTTATGTACTTTCTATACACAGATCTTCAAAAGTGGAAAGCAGTAGTGGCTTTGAAAGTGGCAGTAAAATGTTGGATTCATGCACATCACAAATGGCAAGTGACTTGGAGGTAAAATCCTGGGCATGCTGGAGTTCAGAAGAATCAGGTTGCATGGAATGGGATGTCACAACACCTGTTACTGGACGTGCAGAAAGTGATCGTAATGTCACTCAGCCGTGAGTTATATTAAAGGCACTTGCCTCATAATGGCTTCTTCACAGGGTCACCTTCTCCACTGTTTATGCTCTGTCTTGTTCCCATCATCATGTGCCATATTTAATTTTACATTACCAACTACTAGAATGACAGACAAAACTTCCATTTACTAGGTACCATGTATAAACAGGATTCCATCTTTTTTTGAATAAAGGTAGACCAACTAGATAACACTTGCTTTATTATGTCAAGTTACTGCTCAACATGTTTCAGATGTATTAACATCTGAAACTTGTTGAGCAGTAAATTGACATAATAAAGCAAGTGTCATCTAGTTGGTCTACCTTTATTCAAATATCAAGATGATGCACAGTCCAATATGCATAAGGATTCCTTCTGTTAACTATCTCATTTTACCATATTCCATAATAAATTGTGGTCCTGTATTCCTTGTTTCTGCTCCTAGTTTTTTCTAATACAATTTCCAGTATGTACTGCTCACTTTTCTCCCTGGCAATATTTTGTGCACTCTTCCTGTGTTATACATTTTCAGTTAGTTACAAGCTTGTATCCATTAGACGTTTTATTGCACCCATGAATTTTGATGCAATAAATACAATTTATTAAGTAGTGGGAAGCATCCTTGACATAGGAGAATTGAATACTTTGATCATTTTAGGAATATTTCAAGGGTAGCTGGAATTCTGCTGTGGTATGAATGAGAGATAGATCCATTGTGTCCTTTGTGTCTTGCATACAAGAACAGTTATCTCACATTCATTTTCAGTCTGCATCCAGGCAGATACCTTCTGGCAAGGAGCAGTAACCCACCTCTTCTGCACTACTGTCTGCCCCAGCTGTTTTAGCAGATATTGAGTGTTGTGACATTCGGTTGCTTTTAAATAGTAGTTGTCTCATTCTCACAGATTCTGTTTTGATACACAGTGGTCTCCAAGAATGAGATATTTCTTTCTTTTTACATAATTTATTTAATAATGCTTTCAGTTGTTAAGATTCTGTAAAGTCAAATGACATGATGATTAGAATTGAGGTGTAATTGTGTATTTTATATGTGGATAGTGTGTAAAAGGAAGAGAAATACTTTTTCAGATGTTGGGATGAAGCAGCTGTGTCGGCACAGAGCAGTAGCAACCCAAGTGAACTGTCATCACCAGGCAATGAAAATCCCCTTTCTCTGTGTACATTTGCCATGCCTCCAACATTAGAAAATGTTGGTCAGAGGGTGAATGTGTCTGAGTATGCTGCCATGGAATGGCAGGGGAACACAAAGAAAGCAAGAACAATACTGCAGGTAATTTGGAACAAAAACACCATTTCAAGCAATTGCAGTTCATGAAAAAAATATATGATGAATTTTCTTGAACATTATGCCATGGATTGTACAACAGTTCCTTTGCATTCCTTTTCTTGAGCTGAATGCAATGAACATTCTTCCAGTTCAGCTTGAAGCCATACAAAGCATGACTGATGTTTGCCATCACAGTTTTCCTCTATTTTTTATAATCCTTGAAATCCGTGAATGTTGATTGATGAAGTTTGGCCCACACTTCATGTTTGCCAGAGATGCTTCATTATGCCAGTCACATGTTGTCAACACTGTTTTGTTTTGCATTGCAGTCTCAGTTGTTGATTTTATGGAGTCGCGCTCTGTGTGAATATTTTCAACTTCCAGAAATTTCATTTCTACCCCTTTGAGAGACTTGCTTTTTAAAATAGAGTTGAGTAACGTGCATACTACTACACAATTATGATTTTGGCATAGGTAGTTGTCAGAGTATAAAACTGGATCATATGCTCCATTAGGTATGGCACGTATTCGGGTTTCCGGACAGGAAGCAATGTAATTAACTCCTTGCTTACCTTATGTATCATCCAAAATATTTCATACTGTTTTTTGTTTCAAACGTGTACACTCTGAAAGTAAGTACTGCCAACTTCCTGTTACACAATACTGGTTTAGTATGCAGAAGGGGACAATGTAACACTGCTGCTAGAAGCCTTGTCTCTTTTTTGCCTGTTCATCCCTCTTTGCTGTGTCTTCCAATGCTTTTTGCTTTTCAAGTGTTGAACTAAGGGGACAGAGGAAAACCACATAAGTTTTCTGGCCAAAATTTTAACTAAGTACTACCCAAATACAAGGTACAAGCATGTGCACTTGAGCCATATTGATCTTTGTGGTTTTATTACACATATTAAATAGTGGGAATGCATATTAGTTGAATTTCTACATTAAAGTAAATCATTTCATAAATTATATTGATGTTATGGCATCAATTCTTTTGGCATTCCTTTACACATGGAAAGATTTAAAGAAAAGCCCACATCATATACTTTAAATTTCAGTGCAGAAACTCATACTTGTTACAAAATTCGATGTTCTGATTGTGGTGGTATACTAAGAGTAGTCTTCTATGGTTGTGAATTTATATTTAAAATGGGGTTTGAAGAATTTCGAGGTGGATAAGTGCATACCTTTTCATGAGCTTAAGAGCATAAACTAATAATACATTCTTAACTCTTCTTATGTCACTTCTCAGTTAACTTTGATGATCTGCTTTATTTACTTGCATAATTGTCATCCTGACATAATGTCTGACTCATATGATGGAGAACATACCTTTTGTTCGACAGTGTCGATGAAGATAAAGGCGAAACGTGGCAGTAGTGTTGTGAAAATTTCTCACATCTGACATACAAATGTTAATAATTAAGCTTTCATCTGGAGCTGGAACTTGCTTGTGCCAATGATACCAGAGTTCTGTTATGTCTTTGGGAAACCTTATATTCTTTAATGGGAGTGAGGCCCTTTTTGATTTTTCAATGTTCATAGCAATCCTGTAAGAAGTGTGGGAAGATGGAGTTTCTGTTTTATGTATGTGTGACGGGAGAATACATGAACTCAAAAAAACAAGAAAGCATTTCATTTTTAATGCAGGGCTATTCAAAGATCCCTACGCTTTTGGGTCTCCAACATTTACGCCGGGTCCGAGGGGATAACTACTGTGGTGTACGTGCCGCCATCTTCCAAACCTTGGCCCAGGGACTTCATGTTCCTAGTGGTGAAAAGACTTTCCAGTATTTATCCCATGCCCTCAGCAATGAGGGCTGTGGGTGGTTGCAAGACTGGACATTTGCTGGTCGGCTGCCATACCGAGGAAACAATATACTGCATGGCATGGGAGTTTGTCTTCGCAACTTGGACAATGTGGTAAGAATGCATTATAGGTATGTAAACTTGAATATCAACTATCCATGTTAACAGTACAGATCTGTCATATCATCTGTACAGGCATCCCTCTTATCATTAACAAATGGCGACAGAGAAGAAACCTTGGCCACACTGCTCAATTCTGATCCTACATTAGACCTACATGTGGTGGAGGCTGTGAAACTCCACATGTTACAGTGTGCTATGGAATTGCATCGAGGGAGCTCCAATGGATCGGATGGTGTACCACTATTTGCAATGCTCATGTTTGCACGAGATACTTCTGAGACTCCTAAAGATCTCATGAATAACCATCTACGCGAAGTTGGAAATTCTGGTGGTTTGGAGCAAGTAAGTTGTTATTCATTTTATCAGTAGTTCTGATATAGTGGAATGCAGAAGTTATATATTTGTTTACAGTTTCATGTGTAATTTTGTCTCAAACTATTGTTAATATATTGACTTGAGTGCTTGTTTCAGTAGTAGGTTGTTTAATATTACCATTACTAATCCCAGATGCTATGTAGCATGTTATGGAATAGTAGTATTGTCCTGTTTCTGGGCATTATCTTAACATTTACTTACAGCCTTAAGGACCAAGGGAGGGAGCTGTAATGAATATATGTGTCCCTTGTATTTCATATTATTACCCAGCATTTCTGCTTCACTTCAAATAAATTCTGTATTCGGACATAACAGGAACAAAATCCTAAAATGTGGACTTTCTTCTGCTAGGCAAGGAATAAGCCCAGAGGCTCAGCTAAGTGTACCTTTAGCAACAACTACCTGTAAATAAGCCTGCAGGTACAGCCCATGTAAAAGTTTATGGAAAAAAGTCACAGCTAGTTAGGATCACTCCTAATGAAGCAAAGTGCCAGGAAAGTGACCTTGTCTTATGTGGGATTTTGCTGGATACATAATTTTGATAAATATATGGTGCTGATGATAAGCTTTGTTGTAAAGAAATTATCATTATAAGCCACATTTTATCTGTTTAATAAAGGTGTATTGTCACACTTTTATAAGTTTAATCATGACCCAATTAAAAAGCAGAGCTTATAATGTACATGCTTGTATTAGGTTCATTAACACTGAAAATGTTTTTGACACGGTAGATGGAAGTGAGCTTTGTGATATAGTGACTGATAGAGGCTTCTGTCATTACTTTACACGATCCAAACAGACATTATATTCATGCACACAAATGTTAATAAGCAAACAAAGGATTAGAGATGATAGCTGTGACACATATAGCCTGTTACAAAACAGACTGTTCAAAAAGAGTGTTCTGTATCACACACTTTATTTATAATTATCTTACTTTTAGCAGACTGACAGGTCATTATAGTACATAATTAAAGATAGAATACAGAGGGGTGTGCACAAGGGAATATCCAGCAGTTTCCAGACTGAGTCGATAACAAAATGTATGCCGACTTTTGTTATTGGTTGTTACTGTCTCCTTCAGAATAGTCCCACTTCTAAGTTTATGCAACGGGTTCATTATTTCTGCCATCCTTGCAAGTAGTTATATGACTGACTTCATGGAATCACATGTGGGATGGTCATTGATTTGTCCCATATTTCAGGGCCATCTCAGAAATCATGCCCTAGTAGCTGCGATTTTATTCTTATAAACAAGAAATCACAAGTGGCCAAATCTGCCAAGTAAGAAGGGTGGTGGAGGACAAAGTCTTTGTTCTTTATGGCCAAAAATTTCTTCCTCTTGTCCTTGTTTATGAGCAACCAATGCACAAACTTGGCAGAGATCTGCCACACATTCAAATCTTCTCATAGAAATCGACTGGCATGTTCCATGTGAGGGACTTAACCTGTCAGTGATCTCTGAAATGGTACTTTTTCAGTCTTTGTTGACAGTTTTGCAAACATCATTCTTTGTTGGTGATTTTGAAAAGTTCCTCCACCTTTTTGCCTGTTTAACCTGTGGACAGACAACATGAATGCTCAAAGTCATCAACTGATGTTTGCCCATTTGAATTGACTTACTACTCAAAAGTCTGTCCCATGGCATTGGCACTACAAGCTGTTCTGAATATTTTGTACTTTTACAATCTATATTCCTGAGTTTGAAGCAAAACTTAATACAAATTCTTTGAGAAGCAGCATAGAGGGGTATGGCTGCAAAACTCACTAGACCAACTTGGAACTTAGTGATACTGTGGCATCTAATGATAAGAAACTGTAATACTGGCTCTTAATCTGCCCTAATGGTGAGTTTGGTTACTTTGGGATATGCCTTTGTGTGTATTGTAAGTTATATGCAAAACTTAATACAGTCAGTGACAGTCAAATCATTTAACTTTTATCAGTTACTCAGTCCTCAAGTGAAAATGCTCTGACTTATATTGTGAAAATTGGAATTTAATGAATTGTAGCTAGGTACTTGACTGGATTGTGAGTGGTATTTTTGCCTGATTTAATTACTGTAGATATATCATTAGTACTTACTGTTATAGTACTTCAGTATTATTTATTTCTCTTCTCCATTTGCAAAACCTAATATATAGGATTGGAAAAATGTGAGTTTTAAAATATCTTATGCTTAGCTTAATTCATAGAATAGGTTAATTTTTGCATGTCATGTGTTTCTTTACTGCATTTGAAAGGTTTTGTAATTCTCAGGAATTATTTCATTCGGTTGGCTTGTATTAAGACACGTGTTAACAATTTTGTTGTGTTCCCTCATATTGTTTTAGTTTTTGATTAATATGAAATTAAATATTCTGAAAGTGCAAGCAGAATTTTATGGTAATTTAAAGTGAGGTTTTCCCTGTACTTGTCATGAAGGAAGAGGAGGTAATAGCTCCACTCATTCCGAACTTTAGCAGTAGGTGGCTGTGAGTAGTTAGCTTAATGCCCTGTCCCCTTTTCCTTCAGGGAAGGGGTCCCTGGCACCCAAGGAATAGGAGGCTGGGTGGTTGTATTAAATTTTTGAAGGCATCATTAATTTGGGTGATGGTGCTTCTTACTGTTCTCATTATTTTTAAAACTCTGAAATTATGCTACAGCTGTAAGAGCTAGGACTGTAATGTTTCTGACTTCATTCCTGCAGATGCATGTGGAACATTTAAAATAAAATATATAAGTTATATGGCCTGTTTTTAATTGTTTGTAGTTTCAGGATAAATTCCAAAATGGCATTGACTATCTTTATCGTTGCACCGTGCATTTCGTAGAGTCATTTAATTAGCACACCAACTATGCATATACATAACATTTTTTACATTAAATATTTTAAAGTAAAAAATGTTATGTATGTGCATTTGTTGGTGTGCTAATGAAAAGTATTCTTTGACTGTTAGAGTGTAAAAGTGATTGAATGGTTTGTAAGGTAAGATGACACTTTGAAATGAACATTACAAGTAAAGGGACAATGAAAATAATGATTTTGTAAGTGATGCCAGAACTGCTGTCACCCCACGGGTTTGCATATGATTCTTGTTCTTTTTGTTCAGATTTAATTCTGGTAAATTCAGATTCTGTTTTGTTTAATTATTTCTTGCATGTTATTAGAATTCTGTTCTGTTACTATAGAGCCATGCTGGGTTGAGTGAGACACAGTTACAGTCCTGACAATCCATTCTGAATTTGATAGTTTCCACTTGAATTCCATTGCAACATTCCCCCCCCCCTCCAATCCAGGCTGTCCCCCCCTCCCCCAACCCCCACAAGGCAGCTGACCATCTGCTGAAGTGAAGGTTTTCTTGTGCTCTCATTGTTAACCTTTGTGCTTTAGCTCACTAAGTTGATTTGTCTTTTGTTCTTTTGCAATATGTGCATAAATTGATATGTAGTCCTTTCATTATCTGTTGAACTGTAGTGTCATGCTATGGTATAGTTAATGTGGCTGTGGATCTGTGTTTGAAATGTAAATGGATGTACCATTCTACTGCTAACATTCTTATTTTGTGTTTGTGAATATCTTGTATAACATCTACATTTTGTTTTCTCTTAGCTTGTATATTGAAGTAATATCTTGAGTTTCTACATTCAGGTGAAGTTGAATTTCTTTTTGACTCAGTGAAGTCTGAATGAGTTTTATATCTTCCATGTCCATGCATTAAGGAGTGTTATGTGCTTGTTAACCCTTTGACGCTGGAATTAAATCTTTGATGCTGGAATTAAACCCCCACCCCCCTGGCCACTTTAATGGCCATTCGGCTATTTAAAGGGCTCACTGTGTGACATATATATATGTCGTTCGGTGGCTAAGGGTTAAGTGAACCGACAAATGCACATTTATAAATATGTTCAATCACATATTGTGGACATTAAAAAAAATTAATTGAGATTATGTACAACTTCACTTATTCATCAGGATGAGAACCACCTGTGCACATCCACTAAAGAACATAAACAAACCGTATTTTATTTTATTTTAACAAAAATGTAAACGTAATAAATCTTAAGAACATGAGATTTGCTTGAGAATATTAAATGTAATAGTGAGTGGTCTTAACATACATTTTTGTACAGTTATTTGTATACCAATTGTGTTACAGTTATACAACACCCTGTTGATGGTCATGAGAGTGACAGAAACATGTTGGTGAAGAATTATATGTAATTGAACATATTTATAAATGTGCATTTGTTGGTTCATTATATAAGTATATAACATTTGAGTGGAATATTTACTTTACATTTTCTAGAATTTATCCAAGCACTGTCTCAAGTTTATTAGACAAATAGGATGGTAGGCTGTGAACTGCATCTATCCCAAAGTAGGAAAAAATGGTGGGTTATTGCGGAAACATTGATAAACCCTTGGGTACCAAAAAATGTGGGGAATATCTTGACTAGCTGAGGACCCACTACCTTCTTGAGAAAGACTCTGCTCCATTAAGTTAGAGTATTTCAGAATTTCCATATCCAAGTTTTCATAACATCTAATCTTAAGGCATTACTGTACAGAAGCTCTCCACATGTTCTTTCAAGTATCACTAGTTAACAGTTGTAAGCCATAGATGGATATGGGAAAGGTGTCTGCTCTCCCTTCAGGTCATGTATTAGAATTATTATACAATCATAATAAATATGGGTAATGCGCTGTGTTTATTGATATTAGCCTTTATCCTGCTGGGGTTGGTATTTAAATTTTAGCACATGGCTTATGACAAATGTCAGTATTGGTTGAACAGAAAAAGATAGATTTGTGAAATAAGTAGAATTTTATGGAAAGTAATACAAATTATGCAGCATGTTTTAAAATGCTAAAAATTTCCTTATTGTCTAGATATATAAAATGAATTTCTAGAGGTGCTTTCCTACATGTGTTCGCATACGCCAATGCAGGTTTTAAAGGTTAGTGAATTGGGACTGTTCTTTCAACACCAAAGTATTAGGTAACACTAATCTAGGTGTATGAATATATGTTTTTTGATGGCATAAACATGGTACCAAACAGGTTATCTCAAGCCATAACACTTCTTGCGTGTGTTTGGAAGATGTCCATTTCAGATCTCAACTAGGACACTGTCCTGTCTGAGGTTTTTCTTGGTTTTCCTTATCCCTTCAGTCTGATATACACTCCTCACTCTGCCATTTGATGCTTTGTAACCTGATCTAGTGACAGCATTATAAAAGAAACTACATTGTAAACATAGACTGAGGGCATGTGAGTCTTTTACAAAAGGTACAGTTTGTTTTTGCTTGTATCTGCCCTGGAAAAGTCTATCAATAAAAAAAACATTCTGAAAAAGTCAGTATTGGGACAGTTATTGTGAATTGTAGATATTGCCATTCTGCTTCAACTGACTATGTTGTTCTGCTTTCATGAAACACACAGCATGGTGTAGGCATGTAGTTGCTATTAATCATGTGCTGTGGTTGTGACTGTTGCAGTTTGCTGATGCCTAATATGATACTATGTGGTGGTGGTAAGTGATAGAAGTCAGGAGGGGTAATATTGGATGTATTTACAGGTAGAGATGTTTCTTCTGGGATACACGCTAGGAGTAACATTACGAGTCATACGACCTGCAGCCTTTGGTACTGAAGATTTTATGTGCTCGTACCCGGATTGGAATGAAGGTAACTGGCCTCAAGTTTTTCTGATCGCAGAAGATGATCGACACTACAATGTGCTTGTTCAGTGAAGCAATCAATATCACCAGTGAGTGGAATCACAAACCCCTGTCTGGAAGTCAAACTGTTGTATCTGTGACAATTACCACCCAGAGTTTAAACCAGAAGTACGCAAGATACTGTTCTGGAAGCATAGGTAGCATTTAAACCATTGCAAATGATTGAGTGAAAATGTGTCTGTCCAGTATGGTCCTGGTTCTTTCAGTTATTAGTAAATCATATAAATTATTGACTCTTTGTACAGTATTATGTCAGTTACCAAGCATCGCACAATGAACAGAGGGTATACTGATGCAAAATAGGGCAACTGCAGTTTCAGTGCCATAGTTTGTTGTCAGCATTAAATAGTGGGACTGGATTCTGTTGATTGAATGTGTCTGTATTTAACAGAAGGACTGAACAGCTGTATTATATTAGACCCTACACCTCCTGAAGCAATATGCTGTTGCCCTGTTGGTGCGGCCAGATTTCCTAATTAAAAATTTGTTGCCATATACTGTAATATTAACTGTGATTTAAAGATTTGTTCTTGGTGTCTGCATGTTTTAAACACTGGTGATGAGGTTGATCATTTCAGTCTGTATTTGTTGGTTTTATGACCATGATACAACCGAATTTTCAAGTTACTCTTGAAACACTTCGTAATCAAGTACAGTACTTTGTATAGATTTGCTATATTTTGTTACTGACTGTGTAATTTTCAGGTGACCTTGGCAGTAGTTTGTGTTGGAAAATCGACAATCCCTTGTTTGTGACCACCAACCAGTGTATTCCAGTTAAAATATATTGGGCTGAAGTTCTGTCTTGCTTTGTGCATGTGAAATAATACAGTTATTTCATATAGTGTTTTGTGTGTGTGTGTGTGTAAATTTGACTTTCGGCTTGTTACAGAAAAAGTACGTAACTAATGGCAATTAGTGTTTGTTTAAAAAAAAATCACACATTGATAGAGCCTCATGTTTTTGACAGGATCTGTATGTTTTCCTCCGACCATCATTGTGAGTATTAAGGGCCTCTCCCCATAGTGTGCAGGTCAACTGCATTCTCTTGAGTAGGGGACTTAACATTTATTTTTAACGGATTGTGGGATGTTTATGTCACTTTTAAAGTAAGAATGAGTGGTTTTGTCAAGAAAGTTCTTCAGCTCCCCCATTTCTCTAATCTACTTCTATTTACGTGTACAATTTATGTTGTTCAATGAATAAGGTATCCTAAATCATAAAAATTAAGTGGTGAGTCATTACAGTGTTGAATGTTCTCATTTCTTCTATATAAGGACCATTATTTATCAACATCATTATTTTTCAACACACGCATCAATGTGCCTGGGGCACATTGATGCAATTGTCCCATCTTGGTGCAAGTTTAAAAAACCCCACCATTCATGAACAGCCATTTCCACTTCATTATTGTGGAATCAGTGACCACCAAACTGTTGCACCAGCAGTAATGCAGCTTGTTTTGCTTGAGGAGTGAAATGGTATGGTGATATCTCATCACCTCTCAAGAGCACAGTTTTTAAGGTGACAGAATTTTTAAACTCATGCTGAAATTGGATAATTTGGCAGTGTTCTTTGGGATTATGTTGAAAAATAGTGACACTTCAGTGGAATGAATGAACTGTATAACGTTGTCATGACTTCCCATTTAACTTTTGTGATCTAGGGAACCTTAATTATTGAACATACGTCATAACTGTACTAGTAAATCCATTATACAGGTGCCTGGTGATTGTATGTTATACCTTCAGGATTAGTAGATTCCTGACCTCATACCGAGTCAAAATGTGATATCAGCATGGGTCCAAGTTTCACCCATTACAAATCTACAGGACTTTGAAATGTTAATGAATAAGGATGACTTTCCATGTAAAAAAAAAGAGTTGGTGAGAGACATGGTTCTTTTTACTTCACACAATCTTATAGCGTTACAATGTGTTTACAACAAGTGTTAAAATGACTGCTTTCATCTAGGGCACACAATGTGGCCCACTGTAGTGCATACAGAAACAGGTGGATGTCTGATCATTTTGGTGGTACATCTGACAGCATTCATGTATGTGGCGAGGCATGTTTCCTAAGGGTACTTGCAGTTCATTTTTTCAAAATGTTAGTGTAAATGTTACCCTTTAGCCATTGTATGCATCCACCATGCAGCCTACTGAAGGTTACCAGCCAGCATAAATTCAAATGTTTGAAGTCCTGTATTAACGATTATAAATAAAACATATGATAATAAGTGACATTTTTGACTCAGTATAATCTAATCTTGAAGTTATAACATAAGGTTGCAAGACACTGTCTACAAACATCAATGAAGAAACAAATATTTAAAAAATTCTAGACATTAAATTAGTTTTATAAAACATTTTAGAAGTAAAAATAAATTTGAACCCTCTGAAATTAAGTTTGTTTCATACCTTTATACTTTAAAAGGAGCGATTAACTGCTTTGAGTCAATAGCAGTGACAAAATTATTATTGTGTTTTAATGTAAGGTTACTAAAAGGGATCCATCGTCATCTGTGTCTGAAATGGCACCTGTACCTCTTTGGCATTTGGTGACTGCATTTGCACCTCTGGGAACAAACTGTAGATCTAATTATTAAACCATTGCTGTTATTATGACCATTTTTGTTGAATTCAAGATGGCAGAGTGAAAGTGAGTAGAAACAATGCAGTATTTCTCCATAAGTCATGCTGTGTGCAGTCTGATTCCTGTGTAATCATAACAAGAGCTACACAGTCATACTTATTCCCCTTGCAGTCTCTTGCTGAGTTACTCTTTCTCATTTGCTAAAATATCTACTTTGTTATCAAATTTATCAGAGTCAGGATGGCTGCATTTTCTTTGTCTTTTACTGATGTGTGCGTAATATTTTAACCTTCATTCCATTAGTAGCATGCTGCTGGGAAATGGATCTGTCATCTTGTGGTTAAAAGAAACTTCCAAGGAGAATTCGTGACCTGTTGTGAGATTTGAGGATTTCACAGTGGTGTTGATGAACATTCCAGTCTTCTGAGGTATGATGTCAGCATTTCAGAACAGGTTGATACCTGGACTACCCCAAAAATAGAGCTCCCTCAAAACGTTTGTAAGACTGGAATCTTGATTATTGTTAACATGGCTGTTATCACATGTTAGATATGTTGAGATGTCATGCACTTTGTTGCTTCATCATGAATCTCAGCGAACCTTGAGAGCTGGAAAATCTTATACGCAGCACATTGGAAGCAAATCGATACCTCCCACCACCCAAGGAATGAGGGATAGTAGAATTTGGCAGAGCTGTACACAACAAGCAGCCCTAATAGCAAGAATGGCTTCATGTAGCATGTGCCTGGGTATGTTTATTTAATTTGTATAATTTTTTTAAAATTTGAAACTGCATAATTAAATAATGCATACAGTAGTTTCATTCACATGTCATTCAGAACAAAATTACTTCAGAAGTTCAGTTATTTTATAGGGGAGTCCATTTAAAACTATACACCCTGACAGAAAACATGTATTTTACAAGTTAGTGAACAACTACTGAAGCTTGTCAGTCCACATTATGCAGCTCCACTCCTTCCTGAAATTTCAGATTGGAGACAGCTGGATTCAGCAGGGTAGAACGGTGTGTAATACAGCCAGGATGATAAATATATTTAAGGAATTTATGGAGAGAGGATCATTACAAAGGGAACACAGCCAACCAGATAATAAATACTGTGACTCTTTGGTTTCCTTAAAGAACGCATTTATTGTACCACAACCCAAGAAGCATACAGCTGAAGGTGTCTGCAAATGCTACCTAACAGAATATCATGTAAATTTAGACAGGTCTCTCAAAACATTGTAAAGAGGACTGTTGCAAGTATGCAGGACAGTGAAAAATAATTGCAGCATATTTTATGTTCAGTGGAATACTGTGTGAAGTATACCTTATAATTGGGTTTGGGTTTAAATGGATTATATTCTATGTCTCTACCTTGATCCAGAATATATAATGAAGGGTGTGTCATAAACACTGACGGTTTTTTAAATGAAATAACTTTTTAAGGCAAAGTGTAAAAATTTTCCATGTCCATCTCAGTTCATCTCAGTCATTATTGTTGGAATATGAAACTTTGTATGTGACCACCATGTCATTCAATACACTCCTGCAGTCGCGATGGAAAGGCTGTCATTACATGTTGTAGCATTTCCTTGCAGTTCCCTTGAATACACTCCAGAATTCGCTGTTTTAAGTCAGCAGTATTGGCAGGACGTGTTTCGTATACCTTGTTTTTAAGGTAGCCCCAGAGGAAGTAGTATGGTACTGCATGGTCAGGCGAGTGGGCAGGCCATGTGATGTCCCCAAAATGAGAAATGAGTCTGCCTGGAAACAGTCCTGAGGACTTGCATGGAAATTTCTGCTGTATGAGCATTTGCTCCATCATGTTGGAGCCACAACAAATCTCATTGACAAGGATGTAACTCACTGCGCAGAAATTTTTCCAGAATGACTTTGAACTGCTCTGCATTCACAGTTATTGTACGCCCCTTCGTACTGTCCAAGAAATAAGGACCATGAGAATAAACTTCACAACACATTGTCACTTTTGCACTACACAGAGGATGTTGGTGAAGTTCATGTGGTTTGTTTGGAGCCCATTAGCGACAGTTCTGTTTATTCACATAACCAGACACATTGAAGCGAGCCTCAACTGACATTAGTAATGTGTTCACTATGTTGCTATTGTTTCTCACCACATCCAAGAATACATTGCAAAACTGTAGTCGGTTCACCTTGTCCCGTTCACTAAGTTCCTGAGCAACTTGGGTTTTGTATGGACGGTAATGCAAATCCTTGTGGAGAATCTGGTGACCGCTGCGTTTGTTTAAGCGAAATGCGAGAGCTTGCCACTGAGCTGACCGGCGCAGATTTTGCAACATGACATCTCTTACCTGCTCCACATTGTCGTTGCAGGTGCCAAAAATGTATGTCTTTGTGGTTTGCTGTCCTTCACTGATTCTTCTTGACACCATTTCGGTACCCACAATAGCAGAGTGTTGCGGCAAGGAGCATCACGTCTTTGAGACTGCTGATGGAAACCACTTTGTATAGGTGTAACCAACTCTGTTTTGATAAGCAATTCCACTGCCACAATTCAGTGTTGCACTGACCAGTGCTCCATCTCAACTAAACTCCAAACATCAATGTGCATGATAATGGTCAGTATGAAAGCAGCGTGTAGCTGGCACGCTGGTTTTCGGATTTCAAAAACCGTCAGGTGTTTTTGACGCACCCTGCATATTCCATGTATCAAAAACTTGGTCAGAATAACTGCAGGGTGTGGCACAAATCATAAAAGATAAAACATGCAGCCAAGTTATACTCATCATTTTTCCTGTATCAATACAAAATTTGAGTCATTGTTAAAAGTTAAGAATTTTTTAGTTGCATCAGTATTACGTCTTTCCAAAGTGTAAAACAAAGTACGTAATCAAAGGGGCTGCTCCCATTGACACCAGGTTTTGCAGTATGGAGCACCATAACTTTGTTCCTTAATGCCCCCTCTGAAACTATATTTACTCCAGTTTTCCCAGCACAGTACTACCATGAACCTTCGGGTTCCGTGAAATGCGGGGAATTTCTTGACTAGCTCCAAACCAGTTAGCTGCTCAAGAAGGACTCTGCACCATGGAGTAAGTACTACCATTTACCTTTTACCTTACATATTTACCCGAATTAAAAGTTTTCCTAATTTTCTTAGTTCTGTAATTTTAATACATCCTGCGGTTTACTTAAGTGCTATCTCTGAATACTTTAATAAAATGTGAATGGTAATCTTCTTTCCTTGCCATAATGGATATTGTCTCCTTCTACCCCAACCCTTAACCCTCTCAATTTCCAGATCCCCAATCAAAACCATGCTACCCTACTTATTCCTCTTTGTATGATATAGTCCACCCATTACAATACTAATGAACATTTTCCATAATATTGCTAGGAACTTCTATCTTTGTATATAATTGCATCCCTGTTTGATCATCTTAGATATTGCATTCACATTTAACTCCTGATGGTTTAGTTCAATAAACCCCAAGCCAGTTCTTTTACACTTCTCTTGTAACTTTTGGCCTAGGTTCTGAATTAATATTCTCCACTTGTCAATCATAGCAACCCCCAGCAATGTCAGCTTTGCCCATCTGCCTCACCCTGCACCAGTACTTTGCCACCATTCACCACCATCATATCCTTACTCAATAAGGATTTACACCCTATATAATAATCTGAAATCACATATCTCATAAATATTCTGCAGTAATCTGATCCCTCATATTGGGTGTTCTGCTAAAACATCTATCAACTGTGGACATCTAGGTTCCTTTTGCACTATGACCTGTCTAATGTTTCCCCAGCCTTATTGTACTCTTTGGCATATACAAACATCATTTTTCTTCATTCTTCCGGCTCTCTTGAAGACCACAATCACAGAATTTTTCCAGTTACATCTTAAAAACTCCATTGTTCATAATATGATACAACCTGGTCTGTCCCCTTTTGTTATCCAGAAATTATAGATTTCTAATTGGCAGGGAACAGCGCACCAGGAATACACATCTTCCCCTTTGTGAGGCACATGTTTATTTCCCTCACCAATAGCATCTACAACATTAGCAGTAAATGTATTAAATTGCAAGGGACTCAGATTGCATCTCTGTCAGACACTGAATTTCTGTTCGACGGCCCCTGTTACCTGAGGAGCATAAGTTATACATTTGAAATCTTAAACCTTCATTGAATTGGTTAAATTAATTTTCTGGGTTATGTCATCCACATTTGTGTTTCTAGCTCTCAGCATGAAAGATATCCGAGACAGCCTGCGGTACCTAAATATTTGGGGCTGGCAGTCTGTTATATATATTTATAATAACTCCTACCATTAACCAGTGAAACAGTAAACAGTATAAATAATAGAAACATAGTTTCATTAAAATTACTTGTTGATTACCATACACATTAGAAACATGCCGTTTAAAGCAAAGCTTTCAAGTCATGTCTGGGTGCTAAGACAGACTGATGGACTGAACTGGAGGAATTCAAATCAGTCTCATTGAAAATCATAAATGTAATATCTGACAATAAGAAATGACCACCATATCGTATGATAAGCAATATCAGCTGATGTGTATATTTTAAATTGGACTGTGTTCTCAGGTTCAGAACTTCAGCATATCTGGATAACTGATGAATGAATTGCTAGCAAATAATTACTGTAATTGGTTATAGTCAAGACTGCAACAGTGCTGTGTTAATTCAGAACAGTTGAGTATAGTATTGATGAAACCAATTGAAAGGGTCATCATAACAGTTGTTTAAGCTGCCCTGTATGATGTTCTTTCAGTTCCAGTGATTCTTGTTTTTGTTGTGAAGAGAGAGTTGTGGGCACTATGTTCACATGGTTTGCTTGGTGCCTGTATATGAAGTTTGTAGCGTTAAGAGCTTTAACCATCAGAACTGTCTTGTCCCTCTTAAAAATGGTAATAGTCCAGCTGTACAAAATGTATTAGAAAAACAATAAGACATAAGTAATGTATAGGTGCCCTACACACAATACACAAAGCATAGTCTATTTTAAAAATAATGGATATGGGACACATTTTGACCTTCCTCACAAAATACCAGTTGTGTGGACATGCAGAACATTCCATTATACTGCTTAATTTGTTATATGTAATATTTGTATGTTATGTTTGTTGTGTTTACATGCAAAATCCTTGAAAAACAGCTCAATGCTAAAGGCAGAGTATAATCAGGATGCACATAATATGAGTATCGAAGTTGTGAGATCACTGAATGACAAACATTTAACATACTTAATTTTATAGTCTACATTAAAAGGCACAAATAATCTGGCTACTATGATTTGGAGCGAGAAATAACTGGGAGTGTGGGAAATTCACAGTATACATACTTCCTTGTGAATATTCTACACAAAATTTATTCTGATTGGAATGTGTGTACACAGATCACAATTTGTTAGTGGCAACATTTCATAAGAGTGCCTCTTGAAATGAAGACTTACGATCTCTACCAAATTATGTGATTAAGTGCAATTTCTAAAAAAGAGACAGAAACTCAGGAGATAAACACATGAAACTGATGGTGTTTATTATTTTTATTGTACAGAAGTATTACTGTTATTCAGAAATTGTTGTTAGAAATGTTTCTGTTTCAGATGTTTATAGTGCCTTCATTTACATTCAGTCATTAAAATAAATATTCCTTATAAATCATTACATCTTAATTAATATCAGCATCCATGATGTCACATACCATATAATCAGTACAGATAAAATGTAAATAAGTCAATTAAAAAAAATAGAAATTTTCATGAATCCTGGTAAACATCAGTTGAAACTTCAGAAACTCAAATGTGTGGCAAAATAATTTCTTTATCCTGTAAATTTTACCCCATTATACATACTTCTTGCATGATAGCACAGTATTGTAAATTATTTTTACTCTACTCAGTTCTATCATGTTAAGTTTTGGTCAAAGTAGTCTTGTTATTGAAGTTCCTATCTGCTGGTTCATAGACATTCAGAGGAAATTATTTTCCCCTGTTGCTAAATTCTGTATATTTATTAGAAAAGTCAGCACACATGAAGTTGTATAAATGAAATAGTGTGGACATGTAGTTACAGCCAATGTATCAATAAAAGTATCTGAATCAGACAACTTGTTACTTTATTTTTATTGTTATGGCTACAGATTGTTATCACTTAGATATATAACACTGCTTGCAGTAGCAACATTAGTTTGCAATATTACACTGTTTCACATTTACAAACATCCTGGAAATGGCTCAGTCCGGTTTTTTCTCAAAACAAACTGTATTTTGCGATCCATATCTTCATTGTAGATGGCTTTACACTTCTCAAAATTGATCCTGCGCCGTGTCTGAAATTGAAAGGCTGCATTATAAATTCCCCTTGAAAGTAACTTTTTATTTTGAACAGGAATATAGTAATTTAATCGTAATACCAGTCAGTCACCTTTACACCAACATTAGCAAATGAATTTAAACGGTATGTTTGCTTCATTAGACACAAGAGCAACCATCTTAATTTGGTTCATCAACCTCAAACAAATGAACCTGAAAATAAAAGCCCCTTCTTTTCAGTGATTTTGTCACAATGGGTGATGGGTGAAGGCACCGATAGATTTAAATCAGATTGCACCTGTTTATACTTCCTGAGAAGTTTCCAGGGCCCCACGACCATGCATGGCAAATAACAAACCTTTTAAGAAGCAAATGAGCTTCTGACAAGTTCCTTTCAAACATGAAAGTTGCTGTTATAATACCAATTGCAAGATCCATCTACTGAATTACTACTAAAAAAAATATCCATTCAGCATGCAAGGTGAAATCTTAATTTTTAAAATTTCTAATTTCTTCACAACATACACTGGTACACATCCACAATGTCAGTCTTAAGTATTTTTTCTAACTGGGTACATATCTGTCTCATTCAGAATTCTGCATTACCTTGTGGGGCTTCTCGTAGTAACGTGTAAGGCGATACTGATCAAATATTCCTTCCTTACCTAAAATCCTGTTAAAAGGAAATAAATATTATTCACACTAGATAAACCAATATGCCTGTATGCATACAATGACATATGAGTTTTCCTTGTGAGGAATGAGATCACAGATAGCCAGTCACATGTTCTTTATCTTCAAAAGGACAGAAGCCCACTTGGCAACCTATCGTTCCACAATGTGGTCTGCAGCAGTCAAAACCGAGTGATTTAGGTACATTCGACTACTTTGCTATATATTTACTGCAGTGGAACTTGGGGAAACACCCACTACTTTTGGTGTTATTATTAACAACAGAGCTATGCCTCCAATCCTTACTTTGTTGTAATTTTACTCTTCAGTGTTCGGCAAAGTAACCACAATTACAATGTAAGTGCCATACATGCTACTTTTCCAGTTTATGCGATTACATTTGAAATTAACTCAATCCATTAAATTCTAAATGTAAAAGCATGTTGAAACGTGCTAGACAGTAGATCAACACAACAGCAACACTGGTGAGCACATCAGTATTTTAAACTTACACAGAAAATTTAAAAAATTAGCACAAACTTTAGAATAGTGGGAGTAGTGATTGGCATTGTGGTTGAGTAGAATAGGGGCAGCCAGTAGTGATTCAGCATCTTTCTAATATACTTCACTGATAAAAATAAAAAATGACATTTTTAGCACCACCGTTCAAAGAGTAATTAGCGGCAATGTGTATGTATGAAAGCTGAGAATTTGGCTTAGTAACCTTAAATGGAATGCAAGTACAGCAAACAACACGACAGTTTGAAGGTTAGAATTGTTTGCTACGTAATGTACCTGTAACTGAATAAATGTTCATTTAAATTATGTGTATAGTTCCTTTCTTCTCAGGGGCCGTCAATAAAGAAAGTAAATTAAAACCTTTTTCTATGGACGAAACTCAAAACTAACATCCACTTACACATACCAGCCAAATTCTGTAATTCAGTTATCATACCTGGTCGAAAAAATATATATATTAGGGATAATTAATCTAAATCCACGGTATGGGCCACAAGCCTCATTTTTGCGGCTTTATTACAATATAAGAAATTGAACATACTCTTCTTTTACCTATTTAACAACCTAACGGCTTCGTCTACATTTCCATTTCGGACTAAAATTGTGCGTGCAATAAAATACTGATGACGTAAACCCATATTGCTGGGGGTACAACTAATTGCACATAACCTCACTAACACATAAACACTGATTTTACAGACTGCCTTGGAAACATTAACGATCTGTGGCCAACGGCAGAGTGTATGTATTCGCTCTGCAAACACTGACGAATGTAGTCTCTGCGTTGCTCTTACGAGGACACGTGGGCGTGGCTGGCAAACTGCCAAAAGCAATGTAGTTTTGGAAACCCGTTTTATGTTCGCCTTAGGAAGAAACAAAAAAAGGCAAGGTTTTTGGAATTCGTAGTCAGTTGAAAGGACCGAGTAAATCTAATGATGTGCATGCATAAAACAAAACTTTTTAGCTGTACGTAACGAGCTACTACTATTCCCGCTGAAAATTCGCATACCAGTAAGTGGCGACATGACGTTTATTCAGTAATGGGTAGTTGCGTGTATTAAAATGTGTTTTTATAGTGCATGGTGTTTACACAATCCGTGACCCTTGTATTGGATGTTCATGTCATTTCCTGTTAATTGATGTGTAGCAAAGTATATTTTCAAGAGATGCAAAATGTGGCCTTCCATTGTGGTCAGTGTAAAGAATAAAATTTATTATTCGTATTCCTTGCATCCGTAATAGGAGTAAGCGAATAATGCAGAACATGTTAGGGCCTAGTCTGACACTTACTTAAATACAAATACGTAGTTTTACGTGAATAATTTTAGGTAATTTTTTTCATGTAACTACTAAATTTTTAATATGTAAGATTTTTTTTCAGATTTTTAATGAAGGCAGGTTCCTGTACAGATTGGGATTGATCATAATAGGCACTTCTAAAACGGTGCCTTTAAAACTCCTCTATATTATGATTTAAATTATTGATGCTTGGGGGAATGTTATTGAATAACTTGATTGTAAATTGTGCCATATGTGAGGCTTATTTATTTATTTATATTTATTTATAATTGTACATCCATTTTGTCACATATGCAACACTGGACCAGTCCAAACCATACACCATAAATCACAATACATGCACAAGTCTCCACAACCGTGTCAATCACAAAGCAAAGTC
>Ga0123354_10001069_pt1 | contig 31599 bp, 14 predicted proteins | sample TergutLab28metaG_2_FD_97872 | JGI IMG/M metagenome (GOLD analysis project Ga0123354, IMG submission 97872) | Labiotermes labralis P4 segment gut microbial communities from Petit-Saut dam, French Guiana - Lab288 P4 | ecosystem: Host-associated > Arthropoda: Insects > Digestive system > Gut ... | reverse complement strand
AGGTGTTTTGGGTTATATCGGTATACTTTAACATAAGGAACACCCTCCCGAAGTCTGGCACATTCCTCCTGGGACACCCTGTGTATATATATATATATATATATATATATATATATATATATAAGTATTTGTAATTAAGTAAATGTATATATGTTATTACCATATTTCCTCGATTAAGAAAAGTCACAGTTTATAGGGCACTCCCAGTACCGGATTTAAGCGTTTTGTGCCTCTTAACATGTAACATTGAAGAGGCTTTTCCCCTTCTACTAAATTTTAGGTTTAATAGTTTTTCACACTTGTGGAAGGTACTTATGCTACTGTACATACATTTTTATTATTTGGTATTTAAATAATAATAATAATAAGAAGAAGAAAACACAAAAGAAGTTTGGTTGTTTGTAATATCTTTCAGTGAGCCCTTTGTAATATGACTTGTATTTTGCTTAGCTTATACGTCAGTCCGGCGCTGGGCACGCCCCCCTGATTAAGTAATTGGGTTTTCAGGGGAAAAAACAGTTTTATTGCGGTAGTAATTTTCAGTATCCAAACAAAAATCTTCGGAGTTTTGACGAACAAAAAACCAGCAGGAAACTGAAATTTTAAATTAGTCAATTTTTTGTCTTCGCGTCTTCTTCAGCGTGTGTCCAGTCTCACTGTCCGAGTTTACACATTTTTCTAATTCTCTTCTTTAAATCAGGGCAGTCAGTTTCAGAAGGTTACCGTAAGATATCAGCTACCGTGCCGCCGACATCATTGGTAATTCAGCATTACTTGAACGACGAAAAACAAGTTCTCAGCAATACCAACGATATCCCAATCCCCTTCACCAAACTGTTGATTCAAAGAAACGCTCTAAGACGCAAGAGTGGTCATGAATGTGACAATGCTAACTGATCTCTCTTCATCCAATAGTATCAATCAATATCAGGCAGTGGTGTAATCTAAAATTGTGGCCCTTTGGCGTAACCATTACTCTGTAAACTTAATTATATTTTCCCTTTGCATTGTTATGGACCAACATGTAGCCGTCAACAATACGTCCGTTGATTGTTGCCATGGAAACGTAAGCATGGGCTCCCTTTGCACTGTTGTCGAGTTATGAAATATTTCGTATTGCTCTCCACAATTTAAATGCACTTAGGTCTTCACATACATACACCATCATCATCATAATTATCATCATCGTCACTGGCACAACAGCCTCTTTTGAGCCAAAGTCCTTCTTCAGAAGCTTCTGCCAGCTATCCCTATTCCTTGCAGCATTCCTCCAATTTCTGTCCCCCCACCTTCCTGGCATCTTCCATCACACCATCTTCCCATCTTAGTTTCGGCCTGCTCCACTGTCTTCTTCCTTCTACCACTGCAACGAGAACTCTTCTTGTAGGGCTCTGTTCCTCCATACGAATAACATATCCTGCCCATTTTAATCGATTACTTTTAATGTATGTTACTATATCACTTTCCTTGTACAATGTATATAACTCATTGGTCTTCACATACAGTGCCCGATTTTGTTTTCCGATTGTAACCAAACTTGTAGTTTCTCGGTAGAGTTCTTAAAATATTAAATTTCATGAAAATTTGTCCAATGGGAGTCGTGCTGATACTCACGGACAAACGGACGGACAGATATGACGAAGTTAATTGGTGTTTTTTGCTATTTATGCGAAAGAGGCAAAAACTGTGTAGTCATTTTTTGGCCTCCAAACACTCATAAGGTGCTCTGGGGTTTGTGACACGTAATGGCAGTTTCATCAACGGTAGTAAACAGATATGCTTTCGGAATCTCCTCTGTTGCTGCATTTATGTGTACTGCCCCTTGCCTATTTTTGTGTTCATCAGAGTTTTCCTTGTGGTTCGCCACACGTTTTAATTTTTCGAACTCGATTTTTGGACGCCTTCAAATCGGAGAAGCGCCTCAAAATCAGAAATCTTGAAATGTTAAGAACTTGCTCCTTAGAATCGAGGGAATATGGTACTATGTAATTTACTCATAGTATAGGGCGATTGTGTAACATTTATTATTTGATAATGTTTGGCTTATGAAGAATATAGTACGATGGTATGTCACACAAAGTTAAGGAATTTTATACATGAAACATAACAATGCTCTTGATGTCGGTGCTACTCTATCAGATGAATATGTACGTGGAAATAAAATCATATATTAATACGATATATGGGTCGAAACCGCTATTACTATGGGTCTGCTTTCTAAGAAAAAAAAAAGATGTGTTCGTAGTACTTGGGTAAGAACGGTAGCCTCATAAGTTGAGGGACAAGTTGGAATTAGGTTTCTTTGAATGCAAAATGCATACGACAGTAATTCGACCCAAGGTTCATGAAATTAGTAATTCAGGATATTACAGTATATGACAGTGCTAAAATAATAAAGTCAGTAGCTTAGGATATTACACTACTCGTGCAAAGCAGTGTTAAAAAATAAGATCATTAGTTTAGGATGTGACAGTACTAACAATGTTAAGAAAATGAAGTTTGTCAGTACTTGTACATAACAATATTAAAATTAGAAAGTAAATAGTTCAGGACATTACAATGCATAACTGTATCGAGCTAATGAAGTCGGTAGTTTAGGATATTACAGTACAGAGCAGTGTTACGATTATGAAGTCAGTATTTGGAGATATTACAGTATATAAAAATGTTACAAGAATAATATCATTGATTTAGGATATTACAGTACATGACAATGTTATGATAATGAGGTGATTAAATATTACAATACATGTGTTAAAGTATTGAAGCCTAGGACAGTGTTTCTTAAATTTTCTTGTACCACGGACCCTTACAGACCCTCATAATTTTGCGCATCACCTCCCCAAAATTACCTCAAATCACGAGCCCCTGAGGCACGACGTGCAGTAATTTTTAAGTTCGAAATATTTGCAAATAAATATATTTTAACCTCTATTAACCGTTAACCCGCTAACGTGGAAAATATGGTGAGCTCCTAATAATGCCAGCAAACGGCAGATGGGATTTAACTCGGCGTTTAAAGGGTTAATTCAGTGCAATATTTGTTACAGTAACTTTTTTTCGTAGCAATGATAGCAATAAAATTAAACTTACGGAAATGTGTTATGTTCTCCTGAGTAGAATTTACTCAGCTCGCAGGCTCATTTTGAGAAACGCTGTTCTAGGGGCTCTGACGATCTTGGTTGGAGAAGGAAAGGAATGTATTTAGGGAACTAGGTTGACAGGACGAAAGGTGAGTGAAACTGGCTGAGGATTGTGATCAGGAGTAGGCTTTCGTATTGACAATGTTGAACCTTTAGATCCTATACCAGAGATTTAATGCAGTGGTATTTACCTGTGGAACTGGAATGCATCAGTAAGGCATGATGACAGTAATTCTTGTATATACTATTAAAATTGTCATCTCATTCTCAACCTTAACATAAATTATTACAGATTACTGTTGTTACCAATTTGACGTTTGTATGTTAATTGTCATTGCTCGCATGCAACTGTGACTGCAGCCAACCGGAGCTCAATTAACTGGGCAATGGCACTGTTCCATGTTATCTTCTGTCGAACAGTTCCAGTGTATGGTCCGTAGTGTATTATGTAGACTCGACATACAAACTGTGCTTAATATTCCGGGTCTTAAGACTACTGATTTATGATAAATTTTTTTTTAAAACTAATGCAGGATATTTACAGCCGTTTATCATGTATTTTTTAATATTTTTACATAACTTTTACGTGTACATATCTAATTAAGGGTTGCCATTTTTACTCACACTGACTCATAAAATAACCTCTCGTGTTTTGACACACCTTGTGCGAAACGTCGCATATATATATATATACAGAGTGTTTCCCTTGAGTATATTGGCAGTGTATAGTGGCATGGTCGTAGTCTGTATTCTCTTATTACTCTCTTTTTGTGATACTGTTCATTATGGCGATGGTGGTAATATTGCTACTAATATGTTAATATTAATATCGTTACCTTTCATATACAAAGCGGTAGATTTCCTAATTTAATATATGATTTTCGCATAGTCCTGTGCCTACCATAAGTGGTCTTTGTAACAACTGACGTCATGCGGAATATATGGTAGTCTCTTTTTAATAATATCATCCTAGTCATCATCATCATCATCATCATCACCTTCATTGTTTTTATGATCCTCACGAAGCGGACATCAAAGTCTACACAGTAAATAATAATTTTTATAAGTTCATTTTTAAACCTTTAAATTAGATTTTACTGTGAAAGAGAAAATTAAAAATCATGATTATCAGATATTTAGGTAGAAATGTAGAAGCTTGGCTCACAACTTCAGCTACGTATAAAAGTTGTTTACTAAAGCCGTTAGTTTGTAAATAATTGTTTATTACTAAACTAAAATTCCACCTAAGGTATTCTTACCCCACTCTATTAAACAGGTTTTTTTTTTGTTTTTTGTTGTTGCTTTCTGTTTCGTTTGCCAGAAAAGAGTTATTAAACTCGTTTAAATCTCACCGCTGACATTATTGTAAACAAAGCAAAATGAAAAGCTTGAGAAAAACCTATTTGCCCTCAGCGTTAAAACGAAATCAGTCGTCTGTCTTTTTGCTTACAAAAAAAAACTGGATGATAGGAACGCAACTAATTTCCATACATTTTCTAGAAGGGAGGAAACTGCGCCATGAATATGGTAATTCCAGAGCATATTGCTAGATGTTGTTATGGTACTAAGAAATGTAGAAGTAATTGAATCTCAGGAACATTGATAAACATTACATTGCAGACGTTACTATTGCGACAGAAATAGAGGAAGTCATGCAAACTTTGTCTCCCACAAATCATCTAGATTACTCTGTGATGACGTGGGATAACACTGAAATTTTACTGGAACTTCAGGTAAATTTCTCTTTACAGAGACGACAGTGAAAATTGAACTGACAGTGAGGTGTTCTGATACTGTACAGCAACTGTAAGGAAAGAAGAAGATATGAATGAATAAATAAATAAATAAAATAAATAAATAAAAACGCAAAATTTGAGAGAGGCCATCTCTTTGTGTATTATCAAATTTGTATAATATATTATGCACCGTCAATACACACCATACATCAAACAAGACGCAATAATTACAATTAGGTTATATTTGGCTACATGTTTTGGCCGTGACCGGCCACCTTCAGGCCAACTAAGAACAACAATTAAGGTATAGTAAAAATAGTACTCAATGGGATCCCATTTCGTTCACATTAAACCTTGATAAAATATGAAAATTCTTACTTAAGATTAAAAAAGTGGAACAGTATGGTAAAATGGTAAAACTAAACCTTCATGTACTGTATTCAGGCCTCCCATAAATACTATTTTTACTATACCTTAATTATTTTTCTTAGTTGTCCTGAAGGTGGCCGGTCACGGCCGAAACATGTAGCCAAATATAACCTAATTGTAATTATTGCATCTTGTTTGATGTATGTTGTGTATTGACGGTGCATAATATATTATAGAAAAAACACAAAAGCCTCGTATCAGGAATTTCACACTATGAACTCATCTTACAGTAGAACATAAATTTTTCGGTGTCTGAGTACAAATATTTATATGCGAATGCATATTGTCCTCCCATAAACTATTTCGCCTTATATGGTTTGTCCGTCCAACATAGTCACTTACCTAAAAACACAACCATTTTTTATAATCACCTACAGGACACGGTCGTCAGGCAGTACGATTCACCTTACAGACGCTATCCCCAGACATTTTAGATTTGCACCGGGATGAAAATTTGGATTCTTGTTGTTTGGGTTATGGCACCGTAATTTGGTTACCGGATTTTCTACGGAAACTGGTGCCTCCGTCTTCCTTTATATCCTGAAGAATGATGCAGCAGGTTACTCCGAAACTTTGACACTCATCTACGAAGTAAGATCACAAGCAAAACATATTTCTAACATTCCGCTTAATGTCGCGCTTTCACCAACTTGTCTCTCGTGCAAACGGTTGCTTTCCTGAAGACTATGCTGCAGAAATTGTGCATTTCCGTAAATTCTTTCTGTTACATCCGTGCTACATGTCTAACCCATCCTAGTCCCATAAATTTCACCATTTTAACAACAGTATGTGACCTGTGTAAGTCAGGAAGTTCATGCTCATATAATGTCCCAGATTGCAAACCTTACCCTTCTCGTGTTCAAATACTTTTCTGGAAACTTTGTTGACAAATAATTACAGTTTTTGGTTTCTCTCTGAACAAACATGAAGCAGAAATTTAGTGCATATTACACAGAGATATTCTGCATCAACCGTACATCGCTCCACCCTCTTTGCGAGGAATTGAATGTAGTTTTGTTGAAAGCCGTATGAAAAAACTCCGGTCGGCAAAGAAGAGCGGCATGAGATTGAAGTCTGCGCTGCCCCATCCTACAACTGGTAACCCTGTTTTCTTTCGAGCTTCAGTGTTTTATCACGGTGTCTTGTGTCTTGTTTGTTACAAGTAGCCCTATCCCTATTTACGTTTCGTATTCAAAAAGAAGTGACTTCATTTGTAATCTGGTGATTATAACTTAACTACGATATGTCTCCAGCTCATTCATCGCCACACACTCTTTCAGTCAAATATGCATATCGTTGATAATTGAAATATCCACTTCTATCCATAACGACTCGCACGCTTCTTCCTTCACAGTATTTGGATACTTTATTCCAACTTTCGCGATTATTAATCTCAAACCCCTTTTAGTGTGAATACATTGTTATCAGCTTATGTGTTTGTTGCGAACATACGTGATGACGTGTTGTGCTGCTGTAATAATTCAGCGTTATCACGCGTTCCATTGCACCTACATATTCATAAGCCTCGTTTCCTCCAAGTTCCGTTGTGGTAGAACGTAGTACAATGACCGATACACCTACAATTAAAAGATAAAAAGGAATGATGGAGTATGCAGAATACATCGCACGCATTTAACCTGTCTGCACGGTACAGGTGTTGCTTACATTACGGACTGACATTTTGTACCAAGATTTACAAGTATTTTAATAAATATCAAACAACGAGTTTTGATAACTGAAGAATAAAAAACCGACTAGATGTCACTTATTGTTATATTGTACTTCTTATAGGCTTAACATGTTTCGGGCATTACTATGCCCATCGTCAGTGTCGTGCTTTAGCCTACAGCCCGGACACTACTCCAGCCTAACCGCACCTAACCTCCAACCTACAGCAAACCAGTAAAGAAACGACCAATGTGGTAATCAACATTATAGTCGCGAGCTCCTGCTGATTGGCATAGTAATGCCCGAAACATGTTGAGCCTATAAGAAGTACAATAAAATAATAAGTGGCATCAAGTTGGTTTTTTATTCTTCAGTTATCAAAATGATGCACGGTCCGATAAACATCAGATTTGCGAGTTTTGAGTTTCCCATGCTGACGGTCTTTGGGAGTCACTTCCTTAATTAATGCGAAATTTATTTATGGTTTATTTAACGAAGTTACCAGTATTATAGACAATACAATGTCGACCGATAGGTTGAATGGAGAGCGATAAACCGCAAACGGTTTCAAAGAGAGCGGGTCGTGGCGTAATAAGGTGTTATTCAGGTAGCTTTTTTTCAGTTCCTCTCCAAGACAAATTTCAGGTCAGGAAAGGCGATGCCCTGATCGATATATTAATCGAAAACTTCTCAAGCTTGAGCCAAAGACTTGCCGATTTTTGTTAATGGGGCATGGTCTCTCCATCTTCAATCCTGAGGATGGAATCACTACATTCCTCCGAAACGTTAGTAGCCTACCAAAATACACGACATTATATTCCATAAATCCGTAATTTTAAGTATTTACTCGTTCTAAAAATGTTCGAATGAAAATTACAAGCCCTTAATACTCAAGGTTGTGAATTCTTTACGAAATAAAAAGAACGCCTTGTCTGGAGACCGCGTCCATCCGTCTGTCCTTCTTTATAACTGTGTGACGTAGTATTCACAACTAAACCGTTTATCTGATTTTATTTAATTTCATTACTCTATTTCTTTTCAAAAATTTGTGGAACAGGCGTGATTTTGGTGAAAATCGGCTCAGTGACAGTCCTACTTTACTTAGGGGCATAGCTATATTTATGTACATACATGCCGTGTATCTTGACCGATTTGGGCGAGATTTGGTAGAGGAGGTCGCCACATCATACCATTTAGAAGTGGTAAGTTTCATGAAAATCGGTACAGTTAAAGCCATAATTTACTTAGGGGAGCAAATGAAATGTTTCCGTATTTTTTAGTTTTTCTTGCCATTTGGCAACAATTCGGCACATAATATACCCAAAGAAAACTATTTTGTGACGGAGAGTTTCCCGCAAATCGGTGCGTGAAAGCCATGCCTTACGTAGGGGCTTCAATGAATTTTATACCCCTACTTTCCGTATTTATTTCTCGACTCGGGTGAAATCCAGTGTAAGAGATCTACACGTAATACTTTTCATTATTTTGGAGTTTCGTAGACTTTGGCTGTTGGAAGACCATGCTTTGCTTATATGCGCAAACAATACTAAATGTACACGTGTACCATGAAGTCACGTCATATCGTGCAAGTAAAGAACATGTTATTAAAATCTGTGTTCTTCGTCACAGAGTACACGATTTGCAATTTTGTTGGCACGTAAGTTTTTTATTTTCAATCTATAAGCCTCATACCGATAACAAATTGGGTATTGACTTTCTGAATGTTGTGCTAGGTCCTTTAGTTCTCACGTACTTGAGTACATCAAAAATTCATAGGAACTTTATCTTCAAAATTTTTGGTTTGTAGGAACTGTATGTACGAAAATAGAGGGAAGGAGATAAGGTAGAGAGCATTTAAAATTTAGTCTAGGCATGGGTAGGAACTTTCGAAGATATGTTTAATAACTTTCAAGTATATATATATGATTTGGAATCCTGAAATTAGGTACAAATCATAAGTTTTGTCAAGAAATCGTTAGTAATTTTGAAATAATCCAAACCTTTAGTAGCAGATATAAATTCGTCCCATATTCAATGGCAGTACCACCATGAATGTCTTTCTTGAATTACGTGATATCATTTCCACCATATTAATCTTGATGCATGATGTCCAAGCCTCAGGTTCTTGAATTAAGTAGTGGCATTTTCTCCATACCAGAGCCAATCCTGTTACTGGCATGGCTCGATCACCACAGTTTTATTTGTGATAACTATGTACTTCACATGTAGCTGGGATTGGATACGAGGTACGGAAAACGGAATTATGTACCCACCCCTACATAACTCAGCCAGAGGCACAGTACTTGACACAATATCGCGCGTTTCCAGTAAACCTATTTGTTGCACCACAGCCAGAGGCACGGTACTAGACCAATACCACGCGTTTCCCGTAAACCTATTCGTTATACCTCAGCCAGAGGCACAGTACTCTCGACACCACACCTCGCTTTTCCAGTAAACCTAAACGCTTTGCCTCAATAAGTGTCACAGTACTTGACACATAACCGTCTGTTTGCAGTACAACATCAAGAAGAAGGAGGAGGTGCAGGAGCAGGCGCCTCAGGAAGAGCCGAACCCACTGATGCGGAAGAAGAAGACTCCTGAAGAGCTGGCGCGAGAGGCGGAAGCTGAGGAAGAGGACGAGTTCACGAGTAAGAAAGGTTCAGGACGCACCCCGCACAACACCTCATCCCACCCTGCATCAGGCATGTCGCCCGGGACGGGGTGCACGTGCAATGGTTCCCATGGTTTCGTATATTGTAAGCCTGCCTTATTGACTCAAAAATGACACGCACATTTCAGTCTCCCTGGATTTTGACTGCACAGTTTATTGACTCTCGTCTCCGCATATACTGTGGAGGCATTTGGTAGGGCCATAGACCTTCATGGGATTGAAATTTGCCCTAATTTTCGGACAAGTACCAGTACGAATCTAAATTAATTTCTTCGTTTTCTCGTGTAAGGGAAGAACACTCATTCAATACTGGGTACTGAAGAAAATATGTGGGTATAAGAATGAAGTCACAACGTAATGGGGAAACTGCATAATGTGCAGCAGTATAAATTGTGCTCTTCATCAAATAGTCTAATATTTTGTGAAAAGCACAAATCCCAACTAATAAGTATTCGAGGTATAAAATCGGGTTGGATATGATGGGCAGGACATGTGGTACCTATGTGGAAGACGAGAAAGCATACAAAATTGTATTTGGAAAATCTGAAAGGAAAAAATTATTTGAGAGTTCTACTATCAGATAGGAGAATAGCGTCCGAATTATCCTTCAGTAAATACCACTTGCGGTTGTGGGCTTGATTTAGTTAGCGTAAGAGAGGGTGCAGTGGCGAGATATTGTGGGGAAAGTAACGAACATTTATGTCTGACAAAAGACAGAGAATTTAATGACTACATGAGGCACAATCAGCTTCTCAAGAAGGACCTTGCCCCACGCAGTTACGTACGTCACGATGAATCAATACAAACGATTGTCTTAAATAATTTTTCCCAACGCAAGTATATCGAAACCAGGAAACCATGGTCTATAAGTAGACAATAAAACAAACTGGATCATAACCTCATCTCAGCATTTTTTCCTCCTTACTCAAGGTACAGAATTTCATTCGTGAATAAATGCAATCGCCTACTGGAGAGCTGCTACACTACTGCCGCAGTTTCTGCCCTTCTGTTATAGGTAGCGGCGTCTTTCATTCCGTGGGTCGCGACCCCATAACGTTCTAGTACTTATTACATGTAGGGATGTTCCATGATTGTGTAAAAGACTCTAAAATGAATGAATTAGGAGCCCTCGTTTGCGGAAGGTAATTTACGTGTGATGTAAAGTTGTAAAAATGGTGACATGTGTTCAGAAAACAGCGAGATTTGTATGTGATGGATTCTCAGAGTACAACCAACAAGATGCAACTTTTCTCGATTTATATATTTCTGTAAGACGCTCTACATGTTTCAGAGGGGTTTCCATCCATCATCAGGACCTCAGCCTGGACGGCTAGCAGCAGGTATCAGTAATGGTATGACAAATTCCTGACGCTGTATGTGCAGCTTTGAGGTCCTGATGATGGACGGAAACCCCTCTGAAACATGTAGAGCGTCTTACAGAAATAAATAAATTGAGAAAAGTTGCATCTTGTTGGTTGTACTCTGAGAATATTTTAGCGATGTACGGACCTATGAATGTAAAATTTGCGTGTGATAGGTTTGTCTGCAGTGTCGCGAGCACGGATTGCCAACTAAAAAGTGACAATGTAGAAATTTCATGGAAGTGTTTCACTGCTACAGGCCTACGCATAAGGCAACTTGTTTCGGATAAATTCAAGCTTATCTTAGCCTCATTACAATGCTCTGCTATACAAGAGCACAAACTACAGCATTAACCTAACCGAACACAACGGAAACTAACTCACCTAACGTATATTTCGCCCATATCAATTGTAGTGAATTTTGTGATACGACACTAACCCGGGCTAGATTATCCACTTAGCATTATAAAAAAAGTTAAACCCTGACTAAATCACAAGCGTAAACTAAAGTAAGTTAATTAAAGCTAAAATAACATCACATGTGTTTCGCCCAAAATTATTGTGGTCAGTTTTGTTGCACCTTTACTAAAATGATACTATAGCACTAATCTAATGTAACGAATGAGAAATGGCTCGTCTAACCTAATTTTCGCCCAAACCAAGAGTCTTAATATTTCAGGACATTAAACTACAACACGTGTTTAGGCATATTCTTGTTTTGCACTGAACAAATTAAATAGTACCTTACATCGAGTCGTAAAATAATAATTTTAAGTGATTATGTTGGTATCATGTGGAAAACCTAAGGTGTTATTAAGCCTTTAATTATGACTTGAAAAATATGGAAACTTACGTCTCATTTTCAGGTATTTTAGGCACAGATATACTCATATTAAGGGGAAGTAATAGATTTTAAATTGCCGAATAAGTCATGTTCTATTCAGCCTTCAAGCACAAAGAGAAGAAGTTTTATCTCTTCCACCCAAAATAAATTATCACGCTACGCGAGCTTTAGAAGGATTGAGAACGGCCAGTGTAGAGCACTGTAAAACTTCTGTAATTAACACATATGCGCAGTAGTTTATAAGCCCTGGAAGTAGGCTTGAAAACTTTTTTTTGTATTGGTGTTCCGGATTTAAAAAATTGTATTCTCTCTTACGTATGTGTGAAATTAAACGTCAATTGTTTTAAAATCAAATATATTACTGAGCAATATTTGATTTGTTCAGTATTTTGACACTTGCCACGTGTTACAAATCGAAATATTCCACCTTTCAATCTTCTAAATATAACACTATTAATACAGTTGTGTTGTTCACAAGAACGGAAGTTGAGATGAGGAAACTGGTTTGCTTTATTGTCGCTGTACTCCTCCCGATGACGTCATGCCTCGCTTTGACTGTATTGTATGCAACATTGACAGTGTAACCACAAACCAGATCCTTTGGAACCGCGCCTCAGAATTACGAATTTAAATCTATACTTTTTTCCGATTCAAATTTCGTTTGAACATAAAATTAAATTGTTCGTAATTAAAGCAATGTTCTTTTGTTTTCAGACTCCGTTAGTTTTTTGTTGGACACTTTTAAATCTGTTTTAAAATAGCGTGGAAAACTTTGTGTAATATGTGACCTCTTCGAAATACTATTGAAAATATCTGTTGATTAAATGCACCAAAATATGTTGAATTCCTATTCCTTTGTTTGTCAGCGAAAGTACATTTTTGCCGTTCTGCAGCGAAAACCACCAGCAGTAAACAATAGGGTATGGGAACAATCGTCGTATTCCTGCTGCATATTTTGGCCCGGCTGGACTACCTCCGACGGTAACACATAATATACAGGGTATGCATTTCTTCAAGTCAGCTGACCAGTCACGGAGGATAAATGTACATTAATGTTTTGCCAAAATCTATGTAGAATGTGTCAGTATCCCCAGTGTCTAATATATTGTTCGATGGCCAAAACTGGATAATTTAATAGTATGATCTTCTTGAATGTAATCTTTAAGTTCAGTTAAAATAAGAATAAACGGGGTTTGAAAAACGTTAAATACAGGCCTATTGTTGTTTCTGTCTTGTAAATAGTCTGGCATAGGAACTGTTCAAGGAAGCTGACGGTTTGGTGCTTGTGCAGCCATGGTTTGCTTAGCCGTTAAACAAATATTGGTGCCACTTCGAAGAATATTGTGGAAAGAGACAAGCCATCAGTTGAATTTAGTATGTGGTATTTATAGCTGTCCTTAGGATTTATCGCAATATTTGGCTAAAATGATCATGATAAAGGAAAAAGTAAACATTACGTATGTAACAATGTATGTGTAAATATGACGGGCTATAAACTGTATGTCTTGCATAGATAGTGAATTATCAATAATAGTGTAAAACTACAATCAATCCTTAACTTATAAAGAATGATTATTTAAGGCAAATAATACGATCTATGTCTCAAACATTTATGAATATGGGGAGATTCCAATATTTGAAGTTAATAAAAGTTCGCCCTGGAACAGGCCACGAAGACCCAGAGGGGGTGTAGATGTGTAGCTCTACTTTCTCTCTAACCTTGGCGTTAGATGTGTGTGGATGGTCAACGTCACGCATTGGCTGCTTTACTCCCGGGAAAGACCCGCTACCCATCGTACAGGAGGCTGCGTGGGCCCCATGGCCGGTCTGGACGGGTGCGGAAAATACCCCCAACCGGGATTCGATCCCTGGACCGTCCAGTCCTTAGCGAGTCGATTTGAAATGAATGTGAAATAACATATAAAAGTGACTCGAGATAACATACAGTAGTTCTCCGTAAGATATTGTGTTCTGTTGCTGGTTTCATTTTACTCGTGGAATTAAACAGAACTGCACAGTGCATTATGCATCATGCTTGCCCTTGAGCAGTGCATTCATAATGTCCATTATTCCAACTGCAATTTTTTAATATTTTTATATAATTTATGTCACTCACTTATGCGACGATACGATCGAAGATTCTGTGTCGTATATCTCTCTGGATTTAAGAAGTCGATGCGTAAAGAGCCACACGGCTTTAACTTTTTGTTCATTGAGTTCAGCTTAAAATTTATTGAAAATGCGTTGGTTTTTTAACTACCCATGTACCTTTCATCAGCCCCTTCATTGTTATGAACAAGAGGTCTCATTAGGAAACATCAGTAGTTTCCGCTCTGAAGAACTCCTGAATTCAATTACTTATAGTCACTCATTCTTGTTATCTCTTAACAGTTAATGCCAACATTTTAGACGTTTTTAAATTACTGTGGAAATAAAGAAACAAGCTAGCGTTTATTTTCTACATTCAACTCAATACTGACAGCCTTTAACCTTCCCACCAGCAAGGCCTGCTATGCCATGCTGCCAGAAACTGAAAAGATCTGGTTGTTGTTGGTGCAGTTGTCACATTGGCTCAGACAGGCTGCGAAAATCATGTGTCACTGGTGGTATTACGATACAGTCATGTCATTGTCGCTTTGCTGTTGCTGATGAGTTACTTAAGTTTCAAATATAACAATAATAGAACAAATAGAAATATATAGTGTTACAGTCAACTCCTGGCTTTTCAGATAAATATTTATTTCTATATTTTTTTATGGAATCTCGAATATAATGCATATTACACTTCTGAAAATAATGTGTTGAAAGAAAATATGGTTTTTGAACATCGCTCGCAAAGTTTGATTGTTGTATATGTAAGGTAAATAATTACGGATGTGATAAACAATTTTTATTCGTTCAGCATTTGTGTTCATTATTGTTGCCCGGATTAACATACAGATAAAAACACGTACATTTTCGAGGTCAAGTATAAACGCCATTCAGATCATATAGCAGCAAATGCTTTCCATTGTTGTTGCTATGTACAAATAGAAGAAAAATTTATCACAAATAACGACTTTTCTAGTGGTAGCCGGTAATTATGTTTATCATGTTAAATACTTCCTTAACATAATTGAATGTAGTCGTTGCTGGAAGGATAGTATTACAGTATATCCATATATCTTAAAGAAAACATAGGACATGATGATGCGAAGTCAATCTCTCTGGTGCAGGACAGCGTCCATTAGCGTGCTTTTTTCAATGCGGTAATGAAATTTATGTTCTTGAAAAGTGGAGGGGAGGATTTTTGAATAAATGAGTGACAACTCTCTTCTCAAAACTGGACATTCCTCGCGGACTTGAAGTACACAGGTAACTGATCACGACCGACCACCTTGTGGAAGGTATTTCGCGAGAAAGTGTGTGCATATATTCCAGAAAATACAGTATCTCACATTACTGTCTTAATTAAATTCTTATGCTTTAATTGCGGTTGTAAAAATATGACACTAAGGGTCCAGGAGAGGGCTGCAACCTGTCAGCCAGCTGCCTAACAGTAACATTTGCTTTGCTTCCTTTGCCACGAATAACTGCATATAGTTCCAAAATTACCAGCATTTCAGTGAGCTTGGATCCGAAGCCACATAGAAGAGAGTACACAGGCTAGCAGTGTGCCTTAATAGCTAGCATGACTCCAACGGCTGCTCTTGCTTTCATCTAGTATCAGTTACAGAGGGAAATTCAGTCTTCATTTGCAGTTACTATTTAAATCACATTAGTTTACTGGTTTGGCAAAGTCTGTGTCTCAATAAAAAACTGCCTGTGAAACTTACCTTTATTACAAATCAGTACGGTATCACTATAATTACAGTTGTGGCATTTCAACAACCTATTTTGTGGTTTTGTTGACTGCCGAAGTTCAAGTGAGGCGGAGTTTCCGTATCTGATCGATTATGACTCATGGTCCACCATCCACACAGATATTTCACACCTATTGTCCTATTTGTCCGACACTTCTGAATATGCAATGTAACCTACAACTTCAAGACTGAAAGTAGAAATTTTGAGTAACTGCCTTTAGACCTGTATTTTATTTTAATTGTCGTTGTTGCATAATGTTCAAAAATTCTGTTTGTTGACATATATGCTTAGGGATCCCATTCGTCCCGATTTTTCCGGGACGGTCACGGTTTTACGGGCGTTAAAGGGCTGTTTTGGGATCCAAAATAGTCCGGGCTTCTCCAAAGTATAAAGATACGACATTCCTAGTAATGCGTAAGAACGTTCTGACTTTCCCACGGTGGGAATTCCACCTGACCTGGCAGGTGTCAGCACTTGTTCAAAGACGTGTGCGCAGACCTGGCAGGTGTCAGCACTTGTTCAGAGACGTGTGCGCAGTGGGGATCAAGGAGTGTGGTATCAGGCCTGTCCTTCCGTACACGAGATTTTCTTCAGTTAAAGCTTTCTAAACTTATAAGTAGTAAACAAATGATGTTACTGACCAAATTCCTAGCAAAAGTGTGTTATATTTGAAAGGAGCAGCTCCCATACATAAAACAAAGGACTGTATTGGTGGGGGCGATTTAGGCCTTCTCCTTCTGGGATGTTACGCAACGTAGTTTGGGAGTTGGTTACCGACGTTTCGGAGGTCCCATTTTCAAGGTTCCCGAAACTTCAGTAACCAACTAGCAATCTGCGTTGCGTAATATCCGCGAAGGGCGAAGACCTCAACTCCACGTCGGGGGAAGCGTGAAATCTCACATGTTTGTGACTTTTGAGAATTGGAACGTTACAGGCCGTGCGGTGTTCAGCTTGACTCATGGGAGAAGGCAACGGCTATTAGATTCGTCATGTCTGTCTGTTCGTCTGTCCGTCTCTCCGCATGGAAGAGCTCAGCTTCGACTGAAAGGGTTTTCATAAAATTAGATATTTGAGTATTCTTCGAAAATATGTCGAGAAAATCCAAGTTTCATTACAATCGGACAAGAAAAAGGGCTACTTCACACGAAGACCAATATACATTTTTTATCCTGTGTCGCTCACTTCTTCTTAGAATGAGAAATGTTTCAGACGAAAGGTGTAGGGAAAATCAAAACACACATTTCATGTACTAGAATGTCTTCCCCCCCCCCGAAAATCGTGCCTTTTATGAGATAATGTAGAAAAATATTGCAGAGTTGGACAAGCCACAGATGACAATTTGGGACATGCGTATTGCATGCTGGCTACCGAAAGCTACAAACACACACTCAGACAATATAATACTTATTACTTTTCCACTGCAACAATGGTTGCACAAACGGGCCTCAATGTTACATTACATGTACTTTGTCTGTCTTGCTGTTTACTCTCACTGTCCACAGGAACACAACTAGCACATAAACCAAGGACTGCCTGTGTAGCAATATAAAACGTGAATGAGAAATATATTCTTTCATGTGTTTTGTACTAAGACATACATTATCATACAAGTCCAAGTATTTTTCCATACAAAGTTTGTTGATTCTTTCCACACAGTACAAAATCTTACACATTATTAAATCATACACAATCCCCATACTTTGTGAGAATCGACCTCAACACCAGTTCATATAACAAAGATGTTAATTCTGAATAGTTTTTAAAATGGTATGTGATTTGTACACTTAAGATTGCCGTTGTTTATAGACTTGTCCCTCAACTATTTTTTTTAAATACTTTTTGGGAAGTGGATCTGTTCCCATCCTCATGTAAATGGTTGGGTAGGCACCAACTTATGTGGTCTGACAGACAGAGCTGTATTCAATCAATGGACGTCCAGCTGTTGCACTATTTACAGGCCTGTGCCTCTTAATGTTAGCTGCTTCACGAATAACTGCATTTTCCTAACATCTTGTACATTCTACAAATTATATGCTGTTTTTTCCACCAAATCTTTTACAGAAATCTGTGTTATCCTATTGTGATTTCTGTCAAGAGGGTTTCCATCCTCATGTCTCTTTTATAAAAGACACAGAGGCAATGAAGTTATCCCTGTGCTTAAATAAGCACAATGTCATGAAGACATACAGTTACTAGATGGAGGTGAGTAGCCAGCCATTCGCACAAACCTAGCTGCTTTACTTCTGGGGAAGAGCCTGGACTGACCACTGGATATAAGATTGGGGGGGTCTGAGAGCAGGTCTTGATGCTTTAGAGAGTAGGAAGTTCTCTTATTCCTGCTCAGAATTAACCCACAATTCCTTGGTCATCCAATGCATAGAGTAGTCACTGTACCAGCTGAGCTATACATTGCTTTTTCTTAGGCATCATTATTAAAATGACTGTTTAAAAAGTGTCTTATTCACGTAAATTGGCAAGATGCTTACATCAATTTGGAACGGAAATATTTGTGTGAACTTTTCATACAATGGTACATAAAGGTAATGACCACAGAAGTATTGATTTATGAATTAATTTGTAGTTCCAGAAAAAACGATATATGGCACCGCTTTTCCACTCACTTGTACAATTCAGTACTCTTAATAATCTTAAAATTACTTTCTTTCAGAACTGAAAAACTCAATAGAGTCACAAGTGAGCGAGCTCAAGTCTACAATTGAGAGTAAATGTGTTCTCCAGTGAGATGTTAGTGAAAGATCAATATTTACAGATATAAGCTAGTATGGCAGCAAATAAAAGGTGGAAATGAAAGACATAGCTATGCAAAGCCTGTTTACGATCATTTTTGTAAAAAGAATTATGTTGATTTAACAAGAGACTGCGATATATATAGTAGCGACCAATTACAATAATAAATAATATTAAAACAGGAAGAGTAAATAATTTACATTTACCAGTTTATAATAAATAACCATGCTTGCCATGCTGTTAGTTTTTGTAGCATTGTCAAAGTAAATATAATATGAATGGTACATAAACAAGAATGTATAAGTTTTTACTGTGGGTTGTAGAAATAATACTAACATAATGTAAGATTGTAAGTTAGAGCTGAAGATGAGGATGAAGAAGAAAAATATTAATTTTACTTCTTTGTACAGAATTGTAAATTTCAATGTTGCAAGACGTTTGTATCTTCTTATTTTAGGTCGCAAAAGATGATACAATATTAGTATTAAATAAGAGCTCAAATATGTTTAACAGGTTTGTTGTTAAAAAACGGACATTTTAAAATTTTGAATTTCGTTTGTAAAGTTTTATAAAACAACAAGAATGTGTCAAGAGGACATTACCAACACCTAAATGTAGCAAATCTACACTTTCAAAATATGTAAAATATCCTTTGTGTGAAAGTGTGAAAGGATGGAAGTTTATGTATCACATTTTTGTACCTTCAGTTATAAATATTTGCATGGGAGTTTTATATGATGAAGTTTTGGACAAACATACAACACTAATGAAAGAGAACATGTGAAAATTAATATAATCGTGATCTTAAAAGTTTTATTCTAATAGAATCCTTCTGTTACTTGAGTGAACAGTACTAACCCTGTTGTAAATAAAATTCCCTGTTGGTTATGTTACATTAGTTGTTTTTATTATAAAATGGATAAATAGAATTAACTTTTATAAGTGGAATATACGTAAAATTTTGTAGTCCTCCGTATGAATGCCAACAGAGACCACAACATTTTATAGAGAAAGAATAAAGAATTCTAACCTGCCATGGCCGGTTGTAATCATCCAAATTCCTTTCCGTACTTGTATCTTTGTGATTTTCCCCCCTATCCTCTATGCACAACTCCATTATTTAATCAGCAGTTTTCCAAATAAGACAATTTCATTGTGGCTATTACTATTGTAGTACATTTCTAAAAATTATGTAGGCACATCTTTTCAAGGGATTATTTTCTAATTCACCCATTCAGTGACTGCATTTTGCAATATTATGGCGTGATCTAAATTTCATTACCTGAAGGAGTTCAACACACACACACATGTTGTGTCTGTGTTAAATATTATAACATTACAACTGGACTGTAATTTTGAAATGACATTAACGTAATGACTTCCACATGTGCTCAGTTTGAAATTGTCTCTAACCTAACCTTTCTTGTTGTTGCATATTCTTCCTCTTCTTCCTTGCTCAGCAGCTCCTTCACACAACCAGCAGATTTTTCTGATGTACTAATTGTGATGCTATTGGTGTAATGTGCATTTTGTGTGGGACTTCATTTGTTTCCATGTGCAAGTAAATGCGCATTAATATTTATTATTGGGTCTTGCTCACTTGCATATTGCTTGTCTCTTGTTCTCAGACTTTCTGAGGATTGTGTCATAGTGTGTTTGTTTTGTTATTATTTTATAAATGGTCATTCACTGTGGTGATGTAGTAGCTACTCAACTAAACTGTAACAGAACTGACAATTAAAATTATCAGTGCATTCAAGAATTCCTACTATAATACAGTATGTGTTCCTTTAGTAAAACTATTATCAAAGTTTTATTCAATTTGGACTTCCCCCTTACTTTCATTGTCCATTGGAATTTTAGTAAATAAAATGTAAATTTACCTCTTGATATTAGACTAAAATTAGTATAAAACACAGATGAAGAATTATGGAATGTCTGTTATGTCTAATAAAGGGCACCCTCATACGCCACCATCAGTCAAATTTTCTCCATAGTAGGTTTGGTACCTTAAATTTTAATCTTCCATTAAAAGTTGGTCCTGACCAAAATAATATATATACATATATAGAATTTAAGTGTGGAAAAAAATATGTAAGCCATGTAAAAATGTGGTTCTGAAAAAAACGTATGTGCTGTTTTTATTGTCAATTATATAAAGCATCTTTCCGTGGGTGAATCAATCAACTGATTATGCATTGTGCTACTCTAATATGGTTACCATCCAGCCCTCATCAAAGCAAGGTTGGGATTAACTGTTAAATACAAGAGGTTTAAATCGCATAATGCAACTGATGATTGAGGGGGAAATTTTAAATAAGGTTAAAAAAATGAAAATGAGAAGACATCTTTTTCTTGCCCACATGTCAATAAACTGTACGTATCATATTTATAACAAAAGAACCTTTAGTTATATTCTCAACAGCTATAAAAAATTAAAGTAACCCAACACTCTATAATAATGTTCATTACTAGTTTTGTAATCAACACACATATAAAAATGAACTTCAAGATGAAATAATTGCAAGTTGATTCCCATTTTACTTACAGCATGATTTGCTTTAGTGTTCCACAAAGTGTTTAATATCTAATAATGAAGTATATAATATGAAATATTAACATAGCTTAGTATATTATATATATAATAGTATACATTTTGTTGAAAAGAATTCAGAAGTGTTTTAGTTAAATGTAACATAATAATGGATTTGACAGCAAAGAAAATAAACTTCTGATCATCACTTTCACATTGTGTTAAAACTGTAACTGCTCTTAACCTTCACTAAATGTTGCTAGCAGTGTATGATATATAGAAATGTTTCTAATAGCTTTGTATGTGTAAACTAAAGCTTGGAATTTGGGTGGATCGATATGACCATGGACCAATACCAGAAGGACAGAATATATGTTTTCTGTTTCAAAGAGTTAATTTTCTTAATTCTCTTCAATTTGGAAACGTACTTGTTTTCTGGGCAACTACTTAATGTTAACATGTGAGTTAATGTCTTTATTATAACATATAAGAACAACTTTAACATGTACATGAACATATTGAGATTCTGAAGTAATGATTTCATGAAAAATTTGTTGTACTCTACATACATAGTTTATTTTATGGCATAACACGAACAGTGCATCACATTTATAAGTTATGTTTATTCAAAATTTTTCACAGATATTGCAGTTTCCTGATTACTTTATGTCTATTAAGGATGAGAACTCGTAGATATTCTCTCAAGATTTCATTCCTCATTAGCGATTTTTTTGTAATTCATATCAGGACATTCTGCAATTTCACCAGTAGTTTAATTACATATTGTCATTTGGCATAAGAAATCAAATGATAATGAGGGATTCATGTCAATATTCCATTAATCTCTCTAATCATTAAAAGATACATTAAGTTTCTGCTTCATAACTCATTCTACGTATTACTTGAAGGGTACACATTACATTACTAATGCTTCTTCCTTCAATATTTTAAGTTTAATATCCACCATTCACTTATGGCTGAAAGAACCATAGCAAAAGGCTTAACCCACAAGTAAATTATACATACTTAGCAGTGAATTTCTCTAAAGAAAACTTATTACAAAACTGTACAAAAGCTGTTTTTCTGATGTTTAAAAACTGCTGAGAAAGCCCCTTATGTGTAACTAATCCAAACAAATTGAAATGTTTAACACGCCAGACACACTGACTATCAAAAAAGTGTAATTCAACATAATGTCTTACCTGTCATTGCTAAGTATATACTGCACTGTATGTTTTCAAGTTAAGGGACTTCAGAAAGTACAAATTGTTCCAAATGTGTGAACAGACACACTGTGAACTGCACGTAGAGTAATCCTTGTATTTTAGATTCTATAGACATTGTTATAGTTTTCCGTTAATGTGTCTTTATCCAATATTATGACCACACATGAAATATATGATACAGTGTTTGGTATACTGTAAAATAGATTAAACTATCTATATATTGATTTGTTCCACATAAATTAGTGAACAGAGGAAATGATGAAAATGTTCCACCATGTTTTATATAGACAGGAACCTTGCAATGTAAATTTCACCTGAGACTCAAGCCCATGTGTCATGAGTTCTGAGAATTGTAGGTTATGCCTAAATGTGGTTCTTAGACTGTAGTAGCATCATACAAGGTGCACTTCTAGATTTATTTACATGGAGCCCTAGGTTTAGCTGTTTTATGTGTATTCTCTCTTGATGTATTAGTATTCAATGTTATTTCACACTATGGATTTATGTTTTTGCTGTAGAAGTCCATCTGTAGAACTGACCTTACACTTCTACAGAGTGGCCATGCCATCGAGTTATTATTATTAAGTAATATTATCACTTTCTGCTTATTTGATAATGTATTTCAGTAAAGTCACATAAACAATATATACACACAAGTGTGCTTTTTAAACCGAGTGACTGTTAAATACCCTTCATTCAAGAAGTTATAGTATTTCTGTCAAAATCACAAATTCATATTATACAATAATAACTAATTCGTATCTTCCCAAGTACACAACGAATTTTCTGTGAAACATGCATGTTAAAAGTGACAGCTGTTTGTGCCTGCTTTACCATTTATGTTAAAGTAGTTGAACTAGAATAATTAACATAATACTTTATAGTAAACTGTATGTTCAAAATGCCACAATTACATATTTATGCGTCTAGTATCACCACTGAACAAGTGGATTTATTTATGAGTAAAGAATACCCGCTGCAATGATCTTGTGACAGTTTCTGTACACTGACCCCTTTACCTCCTATATGTACATTTTAATGAAAATTGCTGGATTTATCATATGTCCAATAAAATATGAAAAAGTGATGATATTACTTTGATAGGTAGCATATATACTCCCGGGCTCATGGTGTTTTGTATCAATAAATTCCAGTGGGGAAGACCTGAACTGTATTGTCTTATGTCTGTTGTGTAACCTGTGATGAAGTTTGAATTCACAATTAAACAAACTCCACCACTGGTATAAATCTACTTAAAACAATGTCGGCTAAAATACATGTAAACCTTTTCTTATGATACTTGTCCAGTAACATATTCATACAGCTTTTTAGTTTATAATTCCTTTGTAATACAGTTACCTACAATACACTTAGTGCTTCCCCTGAACTCAGCCTTATCCATTTAATTCTCATGCAGTACGAACAGTATCGTACATGTGTTCCAAAAAGTGTAGACTGAACCACTCCACTGAGGAAGGTAACATTGTGATAGACTCCCCTGTTATGTAACCAGCCCTTTCCAATCCTGTTTTTAAAAATCTTTCCATACACTGACATCCCATGAAAAAATTGTATATACCTGTTAATTTATATTTCAAAATCAACTGTGTTGTTTGATATTGAAAGAAGATTGAAGTAGAATTTTTAAGATAAAAGTTAAACAGTGATGGACTAGGATTATAACTTCAGTAAGAATGAACCAATACACATGTGTTGTTATTTAAGGTAGCCATTTCCTTTTTCAGTATGTGTTTATGTATATATAATTAAGTTGTTACTAAATTGTATTAGCTTACCAAGCAGCATAATACAGAATTGACATGTTTTCTTAGCAAAATATAACAACACTATATGCATCACATCTATTGATTACATTCAAGTATATAATTAATTCTTGTACTTCAATACAAGAAAAATTACAGTGATGTTTTCATACTAGACACACACTAGACAGTAATAAATAATGTCATTAATTTAGTTCATTCCAAACTTTATTCTGAATCATGCGTTAAATAACCCTGTTGAAAATCCTTTTTGCATCTCAGTTATTCAAAAGCTATTGTAACAAGATCTGAATTTAAAGCAGAATATACTGAATGTTTCAAAACTATTTACATTCATGATGAGATTTATGTAGAGTAAATAAACTGTTGATGCACAGATAGTGATATCAGAATGAGAAATGAGAGATTGATATGTATCAATGTAAGCTTATTGAATTACTTTCAACAACATAGTGTTTGGTGAAGAAGGCAGGAGTTTGTAGCTGAGCATTCCAAATTACTCACATATGTTTATTAGTTATTTCTCTGAAGAAGGATTATACAATTTTCCTGGCATGTTTGATGTCTAATCTCAGATTTAAGGAACATTTCAAATGCAGTGTTTGTTGGAGACTGTTCAATGAATCCATCCAATGATGAGTTTGTCTGAGAGACACCATAAATTCTCAATAATTTACAGTCATTTCTTTGTCACAAAATTTTTTCACTTTCTCATCTAATAGTATGTAAAACAAGAATCTTTCTTTCATGGGACACCCACATATATTGTTTTGCAGTACACCGTTCACTAACATGAAATACACAATTAAGTATGTTACATATTAACAGTCGGTGGCTTGGGCCTTCTGCCAACTGCTCATAATTTCCCGGTCCACACAAGTCTAAATGTTGGTACAGTGTTTCAATTAAATATGGATTAATTGTTACAGCATTACTTATGCTTTAATTTTCAGAAAAATTGACAAAAATAAATCTCTTTTTAAATTGTAAAATCCATCTGAAGTTCAGGTGTATGGAATTACAGGAATAGCATATCTCTATCTGTGGGAGTAAAAGGCAACAAGTACATGGAAAAGTACTTATTATTTATTTTTGCAAACCTGTTTTAGCAATAAAATATATCTAGCCTGCCAATTAACTAACCAATCCTGTCAGTGATATTTTTCTTCAAATTCTGAGTTCTGTAAGAAAGGAATAGAGGGGTAGGCCCAGTGCTTCAAAGTTGGCAGCTTTACACTCTCTATTTTCTGTTTTGTGCTAACTGCAGGTTATATATATCATGCTAGTTCTGAAATTAGAGTACTATTCAAAATAATTAATTATGTGAAAAAGTTACACAGTTCTATAAATGTTGTGCTTTTGTTAGTTCAAAGACACTTCAGGATAAATAAAATGTACATGGGTATAATTCTTCAAGTAATTTTTAAATTGCAACATGTAAATTAGCTAACACAGAGCTGAAATTACAAGACAAATAAATTACTATAAACACTGCTTTTTTAATGTATAGAATGAAAATTTAATATGCTGCATGTTGTCATTTCATTCATAAATATAAGAAAAGAGGGCTTTCAAAAGAAGAGTGTTTCTTCGCCAGGAAATTGTCTATACTACATTCATTTATTAGTTGAACGGCATTTGATATTTATGTATTAGGATGCTGAGACGATATGATCTAAGTACTATAATGAGATACACTTTCCAAAATAACTGAATCTTGAATCTGTAAAATTCTGTCAAACAACAGTAAAATTATTAATAAATTTCCACAATTACAGCAACAATTACAAAATGAGAAAACACATAACTGCTTGGTGTGTAACTTCAAATTCTGTGTGAAAAAAATCACATCATTTGAAATATTACAAAATTGTGGTTAGGACAATGGCTTCTTTGAATTTAGTTTCTGAATATTTCATATTTTAAGTACGTACCTGGTAATACACACGATTGTTTGAAACTTAAAATAAATCTATAATTGCTTTAAAAGGCATTATATTAAACGTGTTTTCATTGGGAATCTCCAGTTGTTGTAATAATAAATAAAAACTAAATCTAGTTTCCTACTGCCTCCAACATTTTTTTCAGAGCTTTGTGAATTATCTAATTTCTGCAACCCTTCAATCACTGAGTTCAGACAAATACTACAAAAGGGATTGATTAGGATGAATGGGTAGATGAATGGTTTCAACACAAAATCTAAAACAGATGTAGGAGCGCAACAGAATCGTTAATACAAGAGAATTGTGTTAATTCTAAAAATAAAAGAATTGTATCATAGGGAGCCTGTTTGTTTTAAACAGTTGTTGTTGATATATTGTTGTTAGTTATTACTATAAGCGACCTTGCTGTGAACAACAAACAGTTACTAAGGAATATGAACACTTACTGTTGGTAATACAATTGTAGGCTTAAGCAGCTTTATAAATTTATTTCACCTTAGCACAGTGTTTATATGCCATCTCATTTTTGCTATTGGTGTTCCACGTACAGATATCACAGTATACTGTTTAAAACATCTATAAGAATACTAATCAAAATGGCACGTATGGAATTAAATGCTGCCACTTTATAGCTGTATTACTGACACTTCTGTATTTCATGAAGTTTATGTATGTTTGCTCAGATGGCAACAAAAAACTAAAGTTTCTGCATTTATCACAGAATTCAATTATTAAGATATGTAACAGAGCCCATAATTGTATTGCTAATGGCACGCTGTCCCTTGACTATGCATATCTGTTATTTTCATCCCCAGAGAGTAAATACAAAAGCAGTTTATTAAACCTAGATTTAGATCAGATGCCAAAATTCCCATATGCCTATACAATATACATGGAATTCTATATTCACAAATTTACCATAGTAAAATGTACTTAACACACAAACATGCTGCCATAACAAGTGAAATAATTCCTTTACTATATTGTCCCTTGGAACTGTATTACCATGTTGCTGGAGCATACACTTCCATGGGTCAAAAAGTATTTACGGCAGAAAAATGTAAAAAGACATAAAAATTGTTGCAATAGATACAGCTGAATGAAAGATATGTTGTGAATACCCACAGGAATATACAGTCGCTCTGTTGAAAGATGAATTAACATTGAAAACATTTAAATGAATAAAATAATAAAATAAATGCCTGTTTCATTTTCAATATTCAGCTCACTGTCTCATCCAGCCATCATGGTTTCTACATGTCCTTCACTTCTGTTGCTTTTTCCAAAGTTTGTTATTATTTTACTCTGTATATCACAACACTCAACCATCTTCACAGTCTGAGTGATGTGTGAATCCTTCACATTTTCAGATAAAATTCTGATCAAACTTCACATGGATATTGTATACTTGTAAAAGTAATCTATTTATAAGAGTGGTCAGAAGTAGTGTTCACCATCATTATCATAGCCACTGTTGTTATTATTATTATTATTATTATCGTCTTGTCATCATTTGTTTAGAAAAACGTTGTTTATAATGTGTTTGAAGGCTATTTTACTGGAACAAAAAACATTGTTTTATCGTATCCAAGAAATACCTCAGCTGAGACATGAAGTGTTACATGAATATGGGCCACTTGAACCCACATATGGTTGCCCTAAATAGCATTCCTTCCAGATGTTTGGGGTTGTGGAAATTCATACAAATTTTAAAATGTAAGTTTGATATTTAAAAAAAAAAACTTTTATTAATACTTGTTTACTGGGTGCAGAGCCTGACAAGTAGACATTTGCTTTTTTATTTCAAATTTTGAAATTCCTCCAGATACACTTGTTAAGAAGTGTATGAGATTGCATAACTTTTTTTGCCATTGTGCACACTCCAAATTATTGTGGTTTATTAACTCTGATAGGCAAAAAGCCCATTGAAATACGTATCAAGACGAAACTATTGCAATTTTTTTTAATTAATCTAATCTCAACAATTGGAAAAGTTCTGGGAAGATACCTAAATTTCTACTATGATACCAAACTGGACAGAATAAGAATATGACAGTGGTGCTATTTGGAACAAAGGCAAAATGCAGATGTAATTAAAAAAATGTAACCTTTCTTTGAAACTTTCATCATTTAATCATATTGACAGCTGTCTAGTCCACAAGTAAACACACGTGTAGTATAAATCTCTGTCACTCATCTCAAGCTATTCTGATTTGCACTCACCCCTTTACCTTCATGCCAAATGGTGTCAAAAAACCTTGGAGGGAGACAGAAGTGCAAATTACAAACAGAAACATACACATGAGAGTAAAGTAGAGTTCAGTAAATAATAATTGAAAATGTAAGAGTAGTAATGTTACATAAATGTGACATACAACACATGTTGTCCCAATTGATAGCTTGGTACCCCTTTGTGTGAAGCGAACAAAACCCTTGTTGTGTTGTGGATGAGCTAAAAAAACATACATACTATGCAAGTTGAAGAACTACACAATTTCAATTCGAATATTATGCTCACGACATTAGTTGCCAGACCACTTCTTAACGTAGTAAAATAGCTTTTCTCTTGCTTTTTTAGGAGATCCATGCACCTTTGCACATCACTGTTCTCAAATGACAAACATGCTAGCCATTACTTTCACACTAACCTATTGGTGTCATAATACAGTATATACAACTTCCTCTTTGCAGCCTCTGGCCTAGATCTTCATTCAAAGATTTATTCTCCCACCTACATCTCCAAGCAAGGAAAATTCTTGAGGCACCCCTCACAATTCCACCCTCTGTTCTTTGGATGTGAAAATAAAAACCAGTCAACCTAATCCAGTCAGTTGTCCTTAATTGTATCTGCAATATGTGGCCAGATTGGTTCTAAATTTACCATGCCTGGTATCATACTCTCCAAAACAGTCAAAGCAGTGTCTTAATATCTTGAAACTCTTGTAAGTACAGTTAACATACTTTAGAACCTCTTGATACAGGTATGGCCGAGTGGGAGAAAATAGGTGGTGATGGGAATTGTGATGATATGTAGCACAGTAGATCAGTGAAACATGATTTACTGAGTGCTTGTGACTTTGTGTTCAAATGTATGCCACTTATGTTAAACTTTGTGTTTATTTCTTCACATTACTTGCATTCAAGATTTACTACACACACAAAATCATTCTCAAACCCTGGACTCTCTAAATGTAGTCATGCAGATTTACTATATCCTTCACACTTAACAATTATTCCTAATTCTCCAGTCCTTTTTACAGCTACATCAAGAGGAGTTCTGTCTATGGAAAAAAATCATAGTTTCACTTGCTCGAAAATGAACACAATAATATACTGTGACCTTACAGGATTTTAAAATTTAACAATTCATTCATCTCAACTCAAAAAACCACTTCCTCTGGGTTTCAATACTCACATACGTAGGAGAAAGAGGGGTTGGGTTTGCTCACATACTTGTGCCACTGCATTCAATATTTTACAGGAATCCATTAATTCTTACTCCACCATAAAATATTGTCTTGCTTGGTCAATCTATAAATATTAGCCTACTTACCTTGGTTCAATCCATAGGTCCGAGGGTGGAAATTAAGCTTTATACACGTTAAAATACCCTTTATCGACCAGTGGTAATAGGACTATGTAACACAATATTGTTCTTTATATACGCATGTAAACTTTACACTCTTAATGCCAAGTGACCTGAGTCCTTGCTCAAAGGAAAAGGTTAGGTAATATCTTGCAAAAAGGCAGGTATGCTCGTCATTAGTTCATCCATTAGTACAATGGCAGAAATTACTACACTATCAATACTATACCAAGGTTGCAAGGCGGCATATTCATGACATTATGGGCCCTTAAATTATGGCCTTCTTTGTCAATTTTCATACTGAATAAATTTACTCTTTAATTAGTTTCTGATTTAAAAGAATTCTTATAACTAGTAATTTGCGCGCTGTTGTCGAATACGAAAGCAAGCGACCTAACCACTAAAGCCAGAGACTTCGGGTAGTGAAGTAACAAACAGTGACGTCACAGAATGTTAACGTCGATTCAGCCAGGGATTAACAAAATATATGCTTAATTTCATTTCACTTGTTGTAGCTAAAGACTGCACCAAGAAAAGTATACGGTTGTCAATCAGGACACATGGATATTTAAAAATTACTGTGCCATATGTCACTACCCCTTCACTTGCAAAATCGAAAATTCTCGTTCTTGCAAAATACATTATTTCAGCCACGCAGACAATATATAACATCCCCTTTTTATATAGTTTAAAGAACAAGTAATATGTAACGAGCCATTCTCTCACATACTGCTAAAGATCATAACTCGACAGATGAAAATATGTGCGCTGCAGATGATACATTCAGTGAAAGGTCAGTACCCGAATTGTATCAATACGGCAGAAGGTTAAAATCACTGACGACACATTCCACGACACTTGTAGACAATACACTACGTCCACATTCGTAATAATTTCTGTAACAATGCCAAAAATCACTTTTAATCTTCTCATTCTATTCTGAAAATAGCTACCTTAGGTACAAAACACTAGTGAACCTTGGGAGTTCTGTCTTTTGCGCTTTTGACCACACTTTCATTGAAACTCTTCGGCATTATCGGTTTTACCGGTATTCTTTGGGAAGGACGACACAAATCGGAAAATTTATTTAAAGCACTAAACTTGTGTATAGACTTCTGTATGATTATGCCCTGCATCTTTGAAGTATTACAGCCCACTAAACGTAATGCTACATGGAGTTCTCTACAAGCCGCACTCGCATCCATTATAGAATTAATAGTTAAAATTAATGCCCTGGACGGAGTAGTGTATCCATTGCGAGTGTCGAAAGAAGGCATTTCGAGGTTTTTGAATTGAAACGGTTGAAATTGGGGCCGTCGTCATAGCAAAGGCTTATTAAGAATCAGACCATATTTTGCAGGTAAGACTAAAGTTTGGCTTGGTACCAATTATATTTTGGAATTCAGAAGTGTTTACTTCAGTAGATAGTGTGTATTGTAGTATGCAGCCGGTTCAGGCGAATGGAATGTACCTACTTCGAAAAGAGGTACAGAAGGCGGCGACTGGTTCTTGTGTTCGCCAACTGTGGCGCCGCTGTTCATCCAATGTCATGTACTTTTTTAACTTTGCTCTGGAGTACGCCGTTAGGAGTTTTCAGGTAAACAGGGATGGCTTGAAACTAAATGGTGCACATCAGCTGCTGACTTATATCGATGATGTTATTTTTTTTGGGAGGAAGCATACACACTCTAAAGGAAAATGCAGAAGCTTTAGTAGCTGCTACTAGGGAGATTGGACTGGAAGTAAGTGCAGATAAAACTAAGTACATGGTTATGTCTCGACAACAGAATGCAGGACGAATTCAGAGTGTGAGGATTGATAATAGTACCTTCGAGAGGGTGGAAGAGTTTAAATATTTGGGAACAACTTTAACAAATAAAAATTCGATTGCGAAAAAAATTAAGAGCAGATTGAGGTCAGGAAATGCTTGCTATCATTCGGTGCAGAAACTTTTGTCGTCCAGGTTGCTATCCAAAAATTTAAAGATCAAGATATACAGAACTATAATTTTGCCTGTTGTTTTGTATGGGTGTGAAGCTTGGTCGCTGACATTGCGGGAGGAAAGGAAGCTGAGGGTGTTT
>Ga0123354_10001068_pt1 | contig 31629 bp, 23 predicted proteins | sample TergutLab28metaG_2_FD_97872 | JGI IMG/M metagenome (GOLD analysis project Ga0123354, IMG submission 97872) | Labiotermes labralis P4 segment gut microbial communities from Petit-Saut dam, French Guiana - Lab288 P4 | ecosystem: Host-associated > Arthropoda: Insects > Digestive system > Gut ... | reverse complement strand
GATTAGGCTTTGCTGTGCTGATGAATTGCTTATGGATATGACAGTGCTGTGCTGATGCATTACTTGTGGATTTGGTAGCGGTGTGCTGATAAGTTGTTTGTGGATATGGCACTATTGTGCTGCTAAGTTGCTTTTGTATGTGACACAGCTGTGCTGATAAAATGTTTGTGGGTATATCACTGCTGTGCTGGTGTGTTTCATTTGGATGTGATGGTGCTGTGCTGATAAGTTGCTTGTGGATTTGATAGTGGTGTGCTGATAAGTTGTTTGTGGATGTGGCACTATTGTGCTGCTAAGTTGCTTTTGCATATGGCACAGCTATGCTGATAAGTTGTTTGTGGGTATATCACTGCTGTGCTGGTGTGTTTCATTTGGATGTGACACTGATATGCTGGTAAGTTGCCTGTGGATATGGCATTGCTGGGCTGATAAGTTGGTCATGAATGTGGCCTGTTGCTGACAAGTTGCCTGTATCTGTGGTAATGCTGTGCATCCTGATGTCAGTATCCTTTGTAACATTGGCATAATATGCAAGTGAATTGTTCAGTTTTTAATGTTCATTATTTTCCTCAGACATTGTTCTCTCTGGGGATAAATCAGGTGCACATGGCCAGATGCAGAAAATGTAAGCAGACGTTTATGTGTATAAAGTGCAGTGTATGTTGATTTCAGCTACCCGCTTCTTAATCTGCCTTTGCCAGGGAATGTCCCACAGCAGCTGTCAGGAAACATTTCAATGTTGCAAGGCAACAACTCAGAAGTTGGGGATCAACAGTTGCCACGCTGGTTCACAGGCCCACCCTTGTGTTACATCCAGCAGGTAAGAGTGAGTGCATATATTTCATAATTATGTTCCAGTGCAAACTCTTAAGGTTACTGCCATTCTGAATGTCAGTAGGAGAATGCTGGAGGGTCTGGCATGTAGGTGCTTACTGCATAGTGTTGAATGGGTTAACAGTTATGAGGGGCCCACTGCAGGGTAGTATCTAAATTTGTGTGGCTTTTAGCTGAATTAGAACTCATATTATAAAACTGGTTGCAGGTTGTGATGAGGACCACAGTGTCTCCTTGGACTGAAGACTTAGTTCTGACAGATGCATTTCGTGCCCCATTAGCAGAAGTGTTTAGACTGCTTGAATTGATCCACAACTACCAGCTGGAGAACAGGTAGGCAGGCATCTGATGTGATGTTTCTTCCTTTGCATGTTTAAATCACCTTATTTTGTATACTGTTTTCTGTCATGTGACAAATAACTTATGAAGTATGAGTGGTAGCTTGTGCTGATGGTTGTAGTACTGGTTGGTGCATTGTGATTTTAGTAGTTCTCATATTATTACTAAACATTGTAATTCTTTTTTCATTACTCTGTCATAGAAATAAGTTATATTGTTTATTTATTAATGGCCATAAAGCTCATTGAACTCTGAATGGGAAATTGTTACGGATATATGCATCGTTATTGAATTAGGAGCATGCAGTTCATGTGCACAGAATGTTCTGGAAAGACCTGCATTTCTACTAAGATAGTGAACTTGGTTAAACATCAATATGCAGTAAGTGGTGATGCTGTCTGGAACAGTGTAGAGCACCCTTTCATTGCACAAAAACCATTTGAAAATCTTCAAACCCTGCATAGGCCACAAACAAATTTTTAACAGTAAAAGTCATTTTATTTCAATTAAAATTGATTTTATATTGAGAGATAATGGGACTAAAATAAGTATTAATCCATCATTAGTAGTCCTATATGAAGAATTAATATGGCAATTAATTATAATTTAACTTTTAAGGCTTACATTGTATTTGGAGAACAGAAGAATTTCAATGAGAAACTTGACACTGTCTCCGATAATTTCTTTAAGACATACACAGATTTACATTTTACAAAATTTGACTGAAATACACTTGTACTAGTTACTGTTAGAACATACTTGGAAGTGAAAGGGTAAGGGGAATGTTGGAACTTACCACTGCGTGTTTTTGTCACTCCTCAAGTGTTGGAAATTGTGTGACATGCGATTTTCCCCTGCATTGTGCATGAAACCCATCCATCACATCTTAAAAAGACTGTTTAAAAAATGGAACTTTGTGCGCGAATTTTACCAAATAATGCAAAAGATTTTCTGTTCTGAGGGGGGAGCACAAATTAAATGTGTTTGAAAACTTTTCCAGGCCTTAGACGTAAGTGTGGTTGGCCGTTTGGTACTCGTCACTGATCTGAACACAACAGAAGGTTTTTGACATATGTAGATCCTGCAGTAGTGACTTGCTTCAGCTGCCACAGCCTCCTGTTTCCAGTTACCTGTGACTGCTATCGTGTATAAACACAGAGTGCCCGGCATTTGTCTTTATACAGGTGTCCATTTAAAGTGCAATAAAAAGACAATCACATATAGTACAAGTGGGGAAATATGTGTAACATAACATCAATGCATGTTCCGATCTTTTTATGCTGTGCCCTCTTCAGATGGCCATATCACTTAATTCACTGAGGTCACACTTCTTGTTGTTCACAGTTGTACATATCAGGTCACTTTATCAAGGTAGTGTCATATGTGCCTGTGATTATTACCACTTGCATTCAGTCTTTTATTTGCAAGAGTTGGTAACATGAAGGTTACAAGCGCTTTTGTTTCTATTAGCTGTTGTGTTATAGGATAGGTGTGTAGTTGCTTGTAATGAAGCTGTGTTTCCCTGGAACATGAGTAAAGTGATTTCCAGGATACTCTGCATGTTATAGAATATTATTACTGTTATTGGCGTCTGTTATCATATTTGTTTGAAGATCTTTTATGTGTATGCATATGTTGATATTGTATATGTACAATTTACCTGTCACACATGTCTTCAAAATTCCATCTCATCTAAATATTTTGTAATTTCTGACTTACAAACAATATTGTATGTATAATTTATAGGTATATTAATAATCCTTCTAAATACCAAATTTTATATTTATGGATGTATGCAGTAGATATTAGGTATTATGATTCCATGTTATTTTTTGTAATTGTACATTGTGTAGGTTCCATGAAGAAATAAATTGGTAACTTCATAGGAGTGTGGCATAACAATATGAAGAATCTGTCACTGGATTATTATGTCACACCAAAGCAAATATTGTCTAGCACAGAGATGCAGAAGTTTTCCAGCAACCTAGGAGCTACCTCAAAATTATAGGTGCCAGAAGGTTGACATGAAACAAGTTTCATAACAAGGGCTTAAAAAATTAGACACAACCGTACAATTTGTAGTCACCATGGTAACCTGAAAGACTGTACTTTGAAATTTGTATGTAACTTGTGCATTAAGTTGTTTTTATAAATGAATATTTGGCACCCAGTGTTTTCCTCTTCTGCCATAATTTAACCATGGAATATTCTCCCAAAGTATGGCAGATTCCTTCTGTTACACCATGTGTAACTATTTAGAAGCTGGAATTTGTATTTTACAAAAGTTGTAGGTTGATGTAGTTCTCCTGCTTTGTATCAGGAGGTCCCAGTTTCAAATTTTGCTTCAGAAAGTTGGTATCCTGACTGAGATTTTTAATGGTTTTCCTCATTCCTTCCATGGAAGTGAGTGAAGAGTACTTTTAATTAGACCACAGTCACTTCTGTCTTCATCTTTTCAATTCACTACCCGGTAGTCATCCTGCCTTTAAGTGCTGTATGTAATATGATCTGTTGACATGTAATTAAATGTCATAAAATGTAAATAATAGAAACTAGCATTCCTGTTCCACTTTCTTTTGTACAATATGTGTTGTAATCAGAGCTTTAAAACAGTGTTGGATCTGCATGAGGCACAAACATTAAGTGTCAGACTAGTAGTAAAGAAAATACACCTGGAATCATGGGATCAGATGGCAGTTGTGACCTAACTGTGTGACAACATGGCAAATATGCTGATGGTAATGTGTTGTACTATTATGGTGAAGACACTGTGTTTTTGTTGTCAGCTCGATGTCTCTGAGCCACATGTGTCTACACATTGAGTCAGCAAAGGTCAAATTTGATAAAAAAATGGCTCTGCCTGAGTACAGCTGCCTTGCTCTGTCACCTGCCAATCTCTGGCAGCAAAACCGTGAGAAGTTTCAGGAGGACTCAAACCTGCTGGGAACCATCTTCACTTACCAGGTTAGAGGTTTATAGTAACATGTATAGCAGATGAATTGAATGAGATATGGGCTATGGCTTCTTCTTACGGAAGCCTGAATTTATTTCCATGGCAGCATGTGAGGGACTTACAGTGTAGAAAGAGACTCAGAGTAGTTTTTTTACCCCTGTCAGTTATGATTCTGGCAATGCACTCATAAAGTTAGAAATGAAACATGATTTTCATCCCCGCAGTAGTGGTATTGTAGTTAGAAATTGAAATGCCATACTTCATGATTGAGTGGTTTGTACTCCTGCTTTGTAATGGGGATATCCCCCCCTCCCCCCATTCACATCTTGGCCTGGAAAACGACTGTTCTCACTCAGCTTTCTTGGAGTTTTGTATTAAGAATGAAATACAGCACAGATTATCCTTGGGTCCATTAAGATACCACACAATAAAATCAACATGGTGGCTGGAAACTTCAAATGAGAAGTGATAAACTTACTACATAGACTTTTTCCATACCATATTATTCACTTGTTTCAATGAAAGTGGGTTTTATTTCAAAATATTCATTAAGGAAGTGTGTATTGGTAGGTTTCTTAGTAGAACATTACTTTAAGACATTATGTTGGTGTGTCAGGATTATGTAGTTGTGTAATGTAGTGTAGATGTTCAGTTTAGCTGAGCTTCTGTTGTAGATTTGAGCTCCTTACAGTGGTGAATATTAAGTTTGAGATCTTCTCAAGTGTAACACATTGTTGACTGATAGAGAGGTACTAGTATTTCAGATAAACCTCCTGTATGTGTGTACAGGTTGTAATGTACCCTGCTTACATGGTGTCACATTGCAGAAGACAATTGTTTTAGCTTCCTTTCTTTATCCAAAAAGAAAATAATGTCTGTTGTATCATCACCAGCGTTACCTACCAGACATGTTGAAGTGTGTAATCTGTTGCACTCCCTGTTATTCTTTGGTATTTTACAGAACCTGCAAAAGGGGAAGATCAGCCTGGCTGAGATCCTGTTTGGTATGCACATGAAGGATACAGGGATTAAGCGTTATCCTCTACGCACTCGACGGCGAGTTCTGCAATATGCCATCACACTTGTGCTTCAGAGGCATGACCCCAGGTGAGAGTCATGTTATCCATGAATTAATCTTAACATGGTGTGACACAGTTTAATATTGCAGTAACATTAAAGTATACAATGTCTTGGTCTGTGAACATCATGATTGTGAGATTCAAGGTTCTCACTTTATTGGCTGTGAAGGTTATTGACTTCTGGGATGTTATGCTGTGTAGTGTGGTATTTGCATGTGTGTGTGTGTGTGTGAAGGTCATGCTGAAAGTCATGAACATCCTGCAATTATGAGCAAATGCCAGACAGTATTGGAGTGTGGATGACTAGTTCCAGCTGTTGCCATGCCAGAATGAAAGTTATCTTGTCTGTCCCTGTCATGTAGTCATATTTCAGTGTGAGAAACTGGCTGATGAGGACTTTGTTTTGGCTGCATGCAGTGATAGAATTTCCTATTAAGGAGGAGATCCACATTGTGCATATGGAGACACTGAATGGGTGCTAGCAGTGTCAGGTAAAGCATTTTAAAGTAGGGAACACAGACTTTGCTAATCACCCCCTGTGAACTGCCTCTACTGAGAGAAATATAGGATAACTGGATGGGCCTGTGAGGGAGAACTGACACGTGACAGGCAGGGAAATGGCAGCAGAGTTTGGAACAGGGGGGCATTTTACCATCTGTGACATGGTGGAAAGTTTGGGATGCTGGAAAGTTCATGCCCACTGGGTTCCTTGCTTGGTGATGGAGGAGCACAAACTTCGTTGTAAAAATGTTTCCTCACAATTGCTGGAATGGTGTGCTGTTGAAGATGTTGAGTTTATTTAATGCAACGTGATAGGTGACAAAAGTTGGTTTGATCACTTTCTTCCAGAAATAAAACAACAGAGAATGGAATGGCATCACACATCATTCAAGAAAAGAAAGCCAGAAACGGTGCCTTTAGCCTGTACAATCATGGAAACTGTCATTTGGGATTCTGAATGATGCAAAGCGTTCTGATTTTTGCCCCAAAGGGGGAAACTCATTCCTCCACATGACCTTTAGATGCTCCAGAAACTTTTTCGTGCGCTGTATGACAAATGTCCAGACAAGAAAAAGATCATCCTGCAACATGCCAATGCATGTCCCCACACTGCTTGTTTACGTATGGAGAGCAGGTAGAACAATGGCTGGGAATTTTTAACCAATCTACCCTACAGTCTGTTCAGTCTTACCCAACTCTGCATTTGCATCAAAAGAAAATTCTGTTGGATAATAATGTGAAAGAAAACAAACATTTTTTATTATTTTACCATGTTAGGTATTTTACTTGTACTTTTCATAGTTATGTTGCAACACAGAATTAAAAGTCAGTGTTTATTAGATGACATGAAAGAATGCTGGTTTTCAGTTATTTTACACAGATTACTGTTCAAAATGATCTCCACCCTTTTGTATGCACATTTCTGTGCATCTCAAATGAGAAGTTGTTGCCTGTCTGATAGTTTCACCGTTTTTCCACAATCAGAGGACTCCATTTCGTACAGTTCCACAGAGAATGTTAAACATGCTCATAGCAATATAACAGTTGATAATAGGCCGTATGTTGATACAGCATTTTTTAATCAACATGACTTGTACAGTAAGTAACACCCTGGTTTGGCACAACCTATGTGGCACGCTCAGCATATGACAGGTAATAAGATTATGACTCATTGTTTAACATGAACTCATTAATAGGAAAAAGGAGTTTGTGTTGAAGTATCTTCTTAGTGCTACACTAAATTGAGCCTTTTCATTTATAATACTTGTGGTTCATCATGGTAAACTGATGAAAAGTTTGATGCCAACATATTGTACACTTTTCTGTAAACATGAAGGGTTGGCAAGTGGTCAGTGAAGATGGTATTTATTCTGTGTATTAACACTGCATATGGCTGGCTGAATTTGTACAATTTAGTCTATTAATGAAAATACATATGCATGTGGAATAGGTAATATCTGTGGTCTTTTAAACGCAATTCTACTTAAATTTATGGGTTATGCACGAACCCTAATTGTAACACTTTTCCTTTTTTCAGTTGTGTAAAATGACTCCCAAATAGTATTCAGTATTTTGTTATAGAACAAAAACAGGCAAAATTAATTGTTTTGGGAATGTTGGTTTTGTTGAAGTGAAACACAGACCTAACTGAATAACATGTTTTGCATAACTTAGAAACTGGTTATTCAATGCAGTTGATCAGGTTTAGGCAATTAACAGTCTGTAAGCCAAGAAATTTTGTGCTTGAAGTCCCTTCTTTATATTTTTCATCAAACCAACAACAAATGCATGTTTTGGAGCATTATTCATTTTAAATTTTATCACCTTTCACTTACTAGAATTTGGTGCCAACTAATTGGCAGTAAACTAAGTGCCCATGTGAGACAACTGCATTTGACACTGAACATAAATTGTCTATATTTGTACTAGAAATTAATGAAACTAGTATCATTAGCTAATAGCATGAAAAGACGCTTCTTTCTGAAAGCTGGTCATGTATGTATGTTACCAAAAGCAAAGGTACTGAAATTAACCCTTGGGGAACTCATGTTTTATTGTTTCCAAATCTGATAAAACATTTTGTGTTTCATTACATTATTTTATTATGTTTTTTGATTTGTATCTGTTGGGTGGGATCTGAAGCACTTTTATGTGCTCCCTTAATGTTTAATGCCCTAACGTGCAGTTTAACTAGCAATACAGCTTGATTACCTAGTCAGAAGTCCTTGTAAAATTATGTAAAATTTTTCCAGCTTACCTTTTTCAGTTAATAGTTTTCAGTGCACTGTATTTTAGCTTTTAGGCCCTATATCCATAGATACCTTTATCTGAGGTCAGTTTATTCGGGAACTAGTAAATGATAGCTTAAACTGCTGTGCATAAAATTCTAAAGTATTTAAGAGAAAAAAGTGAATAGTGAAAAAGGCCTGTCATTTGTCCTTCTGTGCACTTCAGTGTCTTCATATGAACACTGTCCCACCTGTCATGTCTGTCATTGTCACACTAATAACAGAAGGCAATGAAAACAGATTGTGAAACTTTTTACAATCTATGTTAATATAAATCTTCTCAGCACTTTCTGTTTTCATCCTGCAGAGTGATGTACCAAATATAAGATTGATTCTGCTGTCTGTGTTGTAAGGTGATAAATACTGAATTTCTTATTTCTCATTTAATAGGTTCATTGATGGACTAAGGCAGAAGTTGGTTGGCCAGTATCCACTGCACCAGCACCACAACTCACAGTCATTGAGTCCCGGTGATGCCACTTCCAATATGACCCTACCTGTGCAAGAAATACTACATATCTATTATCCTGGCCAGTTCACCCTGCGGGAGTTTGTCCCCTTGACTGTCACATACTTTATTTTGTTCCTGTACATGTACTTCTCGGTTCGTAAGATAGAGCTAGTTAAGTCCAAATTTGGCATGGCATTCAGTGCAGTGGTGACTGTTCTGGCCTCCCTCTCCATGTCTATTGGCCTATGCTTTTTCTTTGGCTTGACTCTCACACTGACAAGGAAGGAGATCTTTCCATACCTGGTTGTGATAGTTGGACTAGAGAACATTCTGGTCTTGACCAAGTCAGTGGTGTCAACGCCTACACACCTGGATGTGAAGATTCGAGTGGCCCAAGGTTTGAGTCGCGAAGGCTGGAGTATCACCAAGAACCTTCTGATTGAGGTAACCATCCTCACAGTGGGACTGTTCACATTTGTACCAGCCATTCAAGAATTCTGCATCTTTGCTGTTGTTGGGCTGTTTTCAGATTTCTTCCTTCAGATGTTATTTTTCTCCACTGTCCTTGCCATTGATATCAGACGGATGGAGTTGTCTTCAGAATCACACCATCACCGAATCCAGTACATACCTTCACAGGTTTCAACATCTGGTCAGACTTCATTATGTCATTTTCGCTCCCCTTTTGCTGCTAGTCGAGCAGGGCGTTCAAAACCACAAGCTCATAACATTGTGAGGTCAAAGTCCCACCCTAGACTGAATGGAATGATCTCCTGTAGCTACCCTACAAATGTTGTTGCACCACCAAATTCACCACCTGCCATGGCAAAAGTTCCAAAACGTCTACGGTTAGTTCACTTTTGGGCCAGTACAAGGATTTTTCAGCGAGCATTCATGGTCTGCATGATTGTGTGGATAACTGTCATCACATACAGTTCAGGCGTCTTAGAACATGTGCTGCAGTTGACAGCAGAGGAAGGAAGCCTACCAAGCATTTCAGAGAGGGATGAACTGATTGGGTCAGGGCTGGGTGAGCACCCGGAAACTGTGGAACACTATTATGATGTGACTACCAGAGCTCACCTGCCATTGGACAGTGTGGATCTGAATAGGTTGGACTCAGTGGTAACAGAAGAATCCAGGATAGTCACTGCAACTTCAGCTGCTGAACCAAAGAGGGTTAGAGCAGTTGCTGACAGGATTGAGGTAAGCTCCAGATTTGGTACAAAGTAGCTGTCTGGAAGTAGAGTGAGAAGGATCAATACTCTTCAGTATGTGTGTGAACCACTTTGCTGTTTCACTGTCTAATTACATGGAGCAGAACCTGATGAGCATGTTGCAGTCAAGAAATTCCTTCAGTTCATGTAACCCCACAGTTTATTAACATATGCATGAATGTTCATTATTGGGCCTTATATGCTGCTAGGATCAAGGCCATATCACACACTTCCCCTGTGTTCAAATTAAGGTGCATTAGCAAAGTTGCAAATAGTGACTATGAAGTTTATATTATGTATGTGTCTGTACCTCGGCTTCTGATGTACAGAGTTCTGTGGGGTGGGTTTTATCAAAATCTGTAAAGAAAACTTACGTTTGGTTAGAACAGGACACAAGTAACAGGCATGTTATATTAAGACCACATAAATTTGTGACAGTGTCTTGACTGAATTCTTATTTGGTTGAGAAAAGTTTCAGATAAAACTTGTAAAGAAAGTGAAAACACACATTTCATGAAAAATACATTTTTTATGAAAAAAATCATATCATTTGTGAGATAATATGAGAGAACAAGAGAAATTATTGTTTGTATGGATTTATTATGGTTTGCTGTAATGAATGCAGCTCTAGTCATATTCCTGTATTATGTTCCTGTGTCCATATCAGCTTTTTGTCATCATTTGAATTGCATGATCCTGCCCACATGGTGCCCTCCATCCAGATATTTCTCATGATTAAACTCCAGTAGTTCCTCAGCCACTCTACTGCCCTGATCTCTCTTCGGTGGACATTCTGCTGTTCCTAGAATTGAAAATTAGTTGAAAAAAACGTTGATATAAATCGGTAGAGGAAGTTGATACAAATCGGTAGAGGAAGTAGGAGGAAAATTGCTAGAGCAGCTGATGAGATTTCTTTACAATCAAGTATGGAATGTTGGGAAAAGTGGATGTGTTGTTGCAGTTACTTTATTAATGCAAGAGAAGACTATTTCAAAGGAGATAATTCTTAATAAAATTTACCTGCTTTGTACTGTGTTTTATTTAATCAGTCTTAGAACTTTTTGAACAGACCCTGATTTGAGTGAAGAGTACAAATTATGAATCTCACTTTGTAATTTACTCCACTCTTCTTCTTACCCCTCTCTTTTATCTCACCATCCTCAGTCTGTCCTTTCCTGTGCAAGAAGTTTTGCATCCATGTTAAACTACAGGTAAAATAAATTTTAGTTGGGATTTGCATTTTCAAAACAGTTATGTCACATCCTTGGACTCTTTGTGTTCCTCTAAATAACAACTGGTTGTCTGATTTCCTTGTGCACAAGTAGTGAGTTTCATTTCCATTTCCATTCATTCACTTGTTAGGTGTTAGTAGTGGTTACTGCAGCTGGCAGATGACATCAGTTCCATACTTGGTCTTTTGATTGTGTTTCAGGTCCCAGAGGAGAAGGATGCCGTAGCAAGATTGAAACATATGGGCTATGAACCTTGGAGGAGGCTGTCGAATTACCACTGGCCTGCCATCCTCTCTCTGTATAACATATCTGTGTCGGGTCACTACATCAGTATTCTCCCACCCATTCGCTTATCCCACACTGTGTCTCCAGAAGAGGCTCGTTATCTGCGCAACCCTAATGAGAAGGCTATGCAGCACTTCCAGTGGCAGGCCCTTGCTGCCGCACTTGACCCTCTGGACTTCTCTGGTATGGGACATTCATTGTAGAATAAAGAGCAGTGGGGGTCTTTTGTTACAATGCATTGTTTTCGTAACAGTCAGTATACCAGGTGAGTTAACCCTTAGCCACTGAACAACATATATATATATATATATGTCGCGCAGTGAGCCCTTTAAATAGCCGAACGGCCACTAAAGTGGCCGGGGGGGGGGGTTTAATTCCGGCATCAAAGATTTAATTTCGGTGTCAAAGGGTTAAAAGAGACAATGTACCCTGTTGTACAAGTACCACAAGACTGGTTAGTTCTACTCAATGTAACCGTGGTTCGTAATACCCATGAACATGAAAACACAGGTTTATTACATAGTAGAAGGAAAAATATATGCTAAGGTAGTGTGTATGAGACTGTCAGGTGAGTAGGATCATTTTTAGGAGACACTCCCTTGTGGCATTACTGGTGGTTTTGTGATCCTGCTGCCATTTGCTGTGTTTTGTTGGAGCTTAGATAGTTAATGAAGGAACAATACAGTGTGGACAGAAGAGTATGTTTGAGTAAGAAATTCTTGTTTTGAACCTTGCAGTATAAGTTAAGCTAAAAACAGTGAAAACATTGGTGTAAGTTAACATTAGTGTTAGGGACACTTGCTGTACTGAATTGCAGTTTCTTGCAATTTTCAGGTTAAATAGTACTCGGGTATTGTGAGAGCAAATTCATTATTACACACACGTGCGTGCACACACGTTCTCCATGCATTATGCTGTGATGAAGCATTGTGAGGGAGGAAGGTAAGAAGTAATCCTGTTTGCTGGACACTAGGAACAGTGCCATCATATCAGAAGAGAAAAAGGTCTGATAAGTATGTTATAGCAGTGCGGTCCTGTGGTCAGCACTTCTGCCTAATACATACTTGGGAAATCCATAGTTCACACTTGTCCATGAGAGTCACTATCCTCGCTGGAGTTCTTCATGGTTTCTGTCAGACTCCCAGAAAGAAATCAGGGTTGTATGTCAAATTAGGCCATAACTGATTCCTTCCACACCCTTTCCAATCTGTTTTTTAGTAAACGTCCTACCTCCTCTAACACGTGAATGTGATTTTTTGTTTAATATAGTTTGAAATGATTTTTTAGCATCATTCTTTGCTATTGGCAGATGGTGGTCAAACTCAGAAGGGTCCAGTAGTGGGCATCACATCTGCGGGTGGCAGTGTTGAAGTTCCATTCATCCCATCATCACCAATGGAATTGTTCCTTACTGCAGTTCTCTGTGTAGTCAGCATTGTTGTGGTGGCTTACACCATGGTCATGTTGTATCGGTGTGTTTGCTCCCGTAATTATGCAGAGTGGCGTGCAAGCTGGGCAGGTGATAGAGAGGGTGTCACAGTGGATGGCAGCACACAGGTAAGACATTAAAATTGCAGCACTGAGTTTCCAGTTCATATGTAGAAAGCTGGTGTCTAATTGGATCAGAGTGGAACAGTACAAGATTTTAGGTATTTCGAATTTACTCCATTAGCCTGTTAAAAATGGATACCAAGATTTTGGCAGGAACTTGTTATCTCACTGTCTCATTGCTATTTGGTTTATTTCTTTGCTCTTTTTTATGTTCTAATTAATTGTTTTATTATTATAATTTATATTTTTATGTTTATTTTCTTGTTTTGCTTTCTATTTAGTGCATTCTTTGTTTTTGTATTGTTTTGTGTATTGTTTCTCCCCATGTACATAGTTTATTTTCTGTTTGTGTACAAATTTACCAACTCCTGCCACTGGGTGGAAAACCAGCTGCAGTTAATAAATATCATCATAATCAACATACTGCTTCAATATTGAGGGTAGCCTGAAGATGGTGGAACTGTGTTTCTCACGCATCAGACTGCATCCAGAATACATCAGTATGAATGGTGGCTAAAGTGGTAACATTCATTGTACAGATATCACATGTTTGGGAGATGGACACACATCCCATTACTCACTAACAGGATTAATTTGACTAACATCAGTCTGTACATGATGACACTGGTTGGTATATGTGTATGAATCATTTCAGTGAATTCCACACTATAGAAGGTATTTCAGCAGTGGACAGCAAAGCAGTTTCCTTTTGTTATGTGAAGTGATACATTCAGATTTGTAAGCTGCCAATGGCAGCATTATCGTGGTAATTAATGGTCTGTCTTAAAATATGGTGAAGAGGTTTGATGCGTGTGTTCAGAGCAATGGAGTACATTGCCAGCATTCTTTCAAACACTTACTTATGTCTTCCTTGTGGCATGTTTGCTGAAAATTTAATGTAAGAACTTGACAGATTTTGACTGTAATGACAGTTTCCATGGAAAAACCTTGCGTTGAGGTCACTGTTCTTCTGGGATGTGATGCAGCATCACTGGGTAATTTATTCCCGTTTTGAGACTACCACATGGCCGCAAAATGTTAGGAGCAAATTACCCATTGATATAGTGTCACATCCGAGAAGTATTGTGACCTCAACCACATTGCTGCAAAAGCCTCAGAACATGCAATTATCGACTCTTGTACTTTACTTTACTACATTTGGTGAACAAAAATGTAATGTCAACATAATGTTCTGCAGGGATGTTATAACAGTTGAATTAACAGGTATGCCCCTAGTGTCTGCTCAGTGCACCACATTCACTGAACACTTCATAAATTCTTCTCATTTCCTGTAACAGTTCTCTTTTTGTCTCCTTTTGTAATGTTGGTAATTTACCATTTACCATTTTCTTTTAATTCCCTGCTGCATTCAGTACTTTAGACTTGGAGACACCAGTGAATTTGGCTGTTAGTTTTGTCTTTTCCTTCGTAGACAGTGACATACTTTTCACATAATTATTTTTAAAAAAACTGCATAATATGTTTTTCTCTTTTTTAAAAGTTTGTCTTAAGGTGTTTTATGAGTTTCTCAGACCATCGACATTATCAGTCATGTGCTTGCGAAGTGTGCAGTGAACAATCATAGCAGGGAACAGAATATCAAAATTGGGGTGTCTATCATTACATGGAACATGCCACCTGTGTGTTTGTGTGTATTTTGGAAGCAAGTGTAGCTTTCTGTAATTATGTGTGTCTAAATTATCAGTGCTTGTAAGTACTGAAGAATTAAAACAGAAAGCTATGCAGGCAGCAGCCTAGCTGCTGGTAGGACTACCCGTGCTGGACAGGTTTTGAATGATGTACTGGACAAAGAGGGAGAGAGAGACCCTGGGCCTCGAGGTTTTATGTTATAACAATTATGTTGTAAGTATAACATTTACTACAACTGCATTTATATACATACACATGTAAGTTTGTGTTCCATGTTTCACTCACCTAATTCAAATCACAATGTGTAATGTTCTTAACTTTTTTTAATTTCATCTAACACTCTTCAGGTTTTTAATAGTATCTCTTAAACTTCTAATATACTAATCATTAGCTGATTTCAGTGGTAGATTTTGGCTGAAGGGTAAATCATATAGAATGTTTAATATCATCATAAAAAATCTGTGTTTTTAAGTTTTGATTTGTGGGGGGAGTGTGGGGCTGCTGGGCTGCAGCACCCCCCCCCTCCCAATGGGTGCATTATTGCATGAGGCTAATGTCCTCATCTTTAAAAACTTAATCATTTCAAAATCCTGGCAGTCAGGGAGGCCATGGCCCAAAAATGAGCCACAGCATCATAGGAGGAGGAGGAGATTATTATTATTATTATTATTATTATTATTATTATTATTATTGTTGTTGTTGTTGTTGTTGTGGTGGTGGTGGTGGTGGTGGTGATGATGATGATGAGTTAACACAGGAAAATGCCACCCATGAAGAGGTTTTCTTTACTGTGTGCTATACAAGAGTTCTGACTGGGCATCAGTCCTAGTGTTGGTTTCTAGAGTATGTGCATATAGGAGGTTCTTTCTTACAGTAACTGGAAAATAGTGAAAGTGCCTGTTCTTTGAAAAGCTTTTTTTGGCAATAAAATAATGTAATTGTTTAGTGTAATTATTTTGCATTGGGCTTGAATTGAAGTTTTTTCATGCAATTTTAAGAATAAGTGCTTAAAGTTAAGAGTATTTGAGTATATTTATATGATTAAAAAATGGAGGTAAGCAATGTAGAGAAACGGCAAGAAACTAGCAGATGAATCGCCCATCACCTTACCTGCTGCACTGCATTGTTTATTTCACATACCATCTCCTTCAACATGAACAGTTTCTAGATTTTAACCACATATTGTATTTAGAGATTTTATATGCTTTTCAGAATGATGATCTTTTCCTCAAACAGCATCAACTGGCAGATCTTTGTAATGGATTATATTAGAGTCCAAAATGGCAACAACCTTTTAAACATGTATGTTAAGGTAATGCTTGTAACATACAGGTCCAACAGACAGTTCTTGTTTGGTTATTAAATGTAATTTATATGTGGTGTGCAGTAATGGAGACATGGTTTGTTCTGTATGAGGTAGGAACTAAGAATATGGGGTGTGATATCAAGTGTTCTCTCAGGTAATTGTGAGTCATGAGTGCTGCTAATGGCTGTGAGCAGTAAAGGTGCTTATGTGTGTTTTTACACACACACACACACATAGCAAAAGCTGGTTTATCTGGCACTGGATGATCTGGAAGGCTGTTGTAACTGGAAATTACAGAGGACCATTACATTTCACTATTTCATCTACAGACAGCACTGTGCTGCAAATGTCCTACGTCTGAGTGGGTGCAGCAGACAATTGTGCTATTTCACAGCCCAGTAACATGGCTTATATATATATATATATATGTTAGGTATCCCTTGAGGGACACTGATTCTGTTTTTTCACTGAATATGCTTGCTACAAACTTGAAAGGCACCTTCCATTCCACTGCCATTTATTGCTGCCATCTTGTATTGGTATTTCTATCTAATTTCCTTGTAAATGAATGGCATACCAGGAAGCATCCCAGAAACATTGTCCTTTTTACACAACTATGAAAAGGTGTTCAGTAAGATGTAAAACAAAATGTCTTCTATTTGAGTGAACTGCTGTCTAGCACTTAAAGGTCCATTGCTCATCAAGAAAGGATAACTGTCTGTGCTTCTTGAGCCAAGTCATTAAATTCTACAGCTTCACAAATTGTTTTTCTAATAGTTTTATGTGATCACTTTATATGCACTAAAGCCCTCATGATGTGTTGTCCCAAACATTTTCAGCATTTTTTGTTTTCCTATTCTTCATAATTAAGCTATGATAAAAACAGGGGACAAGTATGAATTGTGGATCCCTTCATGTAAATCTGATTCTTCAACCCTTCATGTAAATTTATCTATTCTCAGTGTTATTTGGTATTCTCCTTACCTAATACACACAGTATTCTATCTTGTGCATGATGTCAGGTTGTCATGGAGGCTGTTCCCCTCATTCTTGATGGCCATCCACAAGAAGTTGAGTGCCTGGCAACAGATGGCAGTGTGGTAGTGAGTTCCTGCCTCGGAGGGCAACTGCGTGTGTGGGACTCTGTCTCAGGAGAAGCTCTTGCTGTTGTGAACAGAAGACTGTAAGTGTTGCATGTTCTGCTGTGTGCCAGTGCGGTAGGTTGGGACTCTTGTGCTCGGCTTTCAGCCAATGCTGGATCAGAGAGGAAGCCCCAAGCTAGAATGGGGAAACCTGGTTCAGTGCCAATTTGTGCACTATGAATCTTAAGTGAGGTGACCTGGATTTAACCCCAGGTTCCATAGTGAGAAGCCATCATATAACTGCCTGAACTCTGCCACAATCTGGAATTCCTTACCGATTTTTGTAATAGGGCATAATGGCTTAACAAAATTCCAGATTCATATGCACACTGTAGCAGATGTTCAGACTACAGTATGTGGAGTGCTTTGCGTTTATAATTTTGATGCTTTCTACTTTCAGTAATTGCATGCAGTTTATGTGCACTGCTTTATCACATTCCTCTTTAATGCATTATTCCAGTGCATCATTTGATTGTAGTGGTTGGCATACACAGTAGATTTCAAATTACCCACAAAGTAAAGCCTGGAAGATACAGCTCTGGTGATGTAGGAGGCCATCTTCCATGGTAACATATCCATTTTCTTGGTATCCTGGCATTTAACCACTGACGAGCAATACAATAAAATGTGGAGGTGCCTCGTCCTGCTGAAACCAAAAGTGTTGTAATGTGGCAAGACTTCTTTCAGCATTGTAATATATGTTTCCCCATTCACAGTAGCATGGAAAACTGTGGTCAAGTAATGTTGTTCTTTAGATGTGGTACAAGACCACTACCAACGTGATTCTTATCCACCCATTTGAGGTTCTGATGGCAGTTACAGTAATTTGCTGTTCCTCTTAAATGAAAACAGCCTTATCACTGGATAGAATGTGGGAATAAATGGAAAGTTTGCTCTAACTGCTGCTGTGTTTTCCAATCACATAATTCTTCAAGTCTGTCACAGTTGTCTGCATGAAGTTCTTGCACACGTGTGACTCCGTTAGTGTGGTACCTGTTATGCTACTAAATGTGTGCAATGGATTTGTCACATTTCTGCTTGTTGACCAATTTTTTTGCATTGATCTGTGGGGAATCACCACATCCTTTGCCAACACATTTGAAGTGTGATCAAGTTCAGTCACTGAGTGCAATTAACTTTGTCTTTTACTACCTGCCACACTTCCAGTTGCACAACAATTGATTGCTTAGTTTCCACACTATTCCTTGATGGTGTGTGGTCTTTTTTTGGATTCGTCACAAGTATATCTAATGACTTAAACAAAAAATTACATAAACTGTGATTCCAGATTTTTGTTACTAATACACGTGCATGGGCCATTTCATAAGTCATGGTAATTTGCCAGAAATTTGCAGTCCAGAAAATGGAGAATGTATGTATGATAGCATGTGAAATATTTTTCTAAACATTACATACAGGTTAGTGTAAAATGTTTTTCTAAACTTTACATACAGGTTAGTGTATGTTCTGGGGGCGGGCTCTTTCTTCCTCAAATGAACAAGTTAATGTTTGTCACTTGTGAGTTAAGGGGAAAGAAATACAATAGTTGACATATGCTAGACAGCAGGATGGTACAGACATGTTTTTTAACATTACAGTTTAGTTAAACTAACTCTTGTTGTGTTAATTATTCAGACATTTAACAAATTCTATTGTGTATTGTACTGCTGCATTTATCTGTATTATCTGTTTCTGTATTGCCTATATTGAGATTCTCAAATTTGTACCTTTGGAGATAGTCATTAAATTTGGAATTTGATATTCCCATGGCAGTGGATATCAAAATTGCAGTTTTTTGGGCTTTGCCAATGTGTAGGTGGTAACCAATGTTTCAGGGACCCTTTCTTCAACTTCAGATTGAAAGAAGGGGGATGGAAGACTTATTCTGTCATGAAATAGAGGCAGTAGTTCCTTCAGAATGTTCTCAACCATCTACTGGTCTACGGCATCACAATTTAGAAGGCATCAGTCTTCATAGTTGTTAAGCAATACAGGAATTGGATAATAGAGTGTTTTTGCAGCTGTGCAAGAATTGGAAAGTGCATCTTGCTGCATATGAGCAGAGCCAGGACTGTGATGATGTAGAGCATGCTGTTCAAGTAACTATTTCTTCGAACTTGAGAATCCTTTTGTGACCTAATTGTGCAAGACAGATGAAAAAAGAGATACAATGTGGAGACAGCAGTACACTTAGCAGGTTTACAGAGATATGATACTGACATGTAAATGAATTATGTTTTACAGTTACTTCTCAGCCATGCAGAGAGCACAAGATGCTGCAGATCTTGAAGAACTGCCCCTTTCTGACTATGAATCAGGCTCCCCTCCTTCTTGTGGGGAGAGAATGGCTGTGGGAGATGACTGCAACTCCTCCCCTTCCTTGCCTAATCATAAGAAACGTTCCATGATTTGGAATCTGCCAGACCTCCGTCCAGCCATCAACATAAACTTCACTGGGAACAAACTGGGCACCTGTGATGCCTCAAACCCACACAGAGATTCCAGTAAAAGTGGGTTTGACTTTACTGGTAGATTTCAGAATTTGTATGATGAACACAAGAAATCCCTAGATTCTGATGTAATTGAGGACAGGAGCTGGAGTCTTACTTCACTGGAACATTCCCAGCTAAATAAACCAATATCCCATGTGCAGAATGCTGTGTCCTCACCAACAAAACAAACCCTTGAAGACCCAGTTTGTGTGAGTTGCCATTGTCGGCTTCCTGTAGATATTTGTAGTGTAACTCAACAGTGGATGTTTCATGGTGATGTGGAACATTGTAGCAGAACTTCATTGGGCTCAAAGTGTTGTAACAAAGTCACAAGGCAAGCACAAGACAGTGTCGTATCAAGTTGTAGTGCATGTAGTTCGGACATTTTATCCAGGAAGCAGTGGGATACTACCCTTGGTGAGATTGATTGTGGTGTCGATAGCTGTAAGTTGACCACCGCCAGTGCTTCACCAGTGGATACAGGCATTGCAGGGTCACAAGTTGCAGAATTAGAAAGGAGACTGTCTTGTACATGTTTTCACAGTTCTGTGCCCACGGAAGTGAATGGGCAACCCATGAGAGAAATCTGTGGGGATAGGGAAGTGACTGCTGAAAACACTTTGCAACAGACAGGACCCGGTTTGTGTCTTGACAGTCATGAGAATCGCATGGTAGTAAGCTGTGCCACTTGCCATGCTTCACCAGTGGATACAGGCAGCCTACTATCGTCTGTTGCTGAAGTTGAAAGGAGACTCTCTCATACATGTTTTCACTGTTATCCACCCACAGAAGTGAATGGGCAACACACAAGAGAGAGCTGTGGGGAGAGGGGACTGGCTACTGATAACACTGTGCAACAGATGGCACCCATTTGGTGTCTGGACTGCCATGAAAATCTCATAGTAGTAGGCTGTGCCAATGGCAGGCTAGAATTCTGGGAAGGATCCACAGGGACATTCAAGGTAAGGATCAGCATTTGCTGTGCATATTGCCCTCATGAGTTGGAGTTAGTTTACTGTGTTCGTTTCTGTATTTTAACCAACAAAATCCACTAATTAAAATACAATAAATAATATATTATAAAACACACTTCTTATTAGATACCAACTCGTACATGTTTCGGCACCAAGGTGCCATCCTCAGGGAGTTCAGTAGTAACAAATGATCATAAGTCCAACATGTACTTAGGTGCTAGACACCCTCAATTTCATCATTAAAACTAAAAGTCTTAAAATTTTAAAATTCTGGATTGCACAAGTTTAAAAGCCCATGTCCATATTGTTGTGATAACAACACCACACAGTAGTGAGCTCCTTCTGGTTCAAGTTTGCAGGTATTTATATTTTCTGGGTTGTGTGTACAAACATCTGTGACAATATGTGATCCAAAGGGATCTCATCCAGCTGAAGCATACAGTGTACCTCGTGTCGGGGTATATAGAGTACACTGTATGATGAAAGTGAAGGTTACTAGTGCCTGAAGTATGTGTCGGACTTATACAGTCCTTTGTTGTCATTTAACTCCCTAAGGATGGCACCCTGGTGCCTAATATGAAGTGTGTTTTATGATATTTGTACTTTTGTACTTTAATTAGTGCATTTTGTTGGTTAAAATATAGAATGTAAGTAAATGCATGATGTGAGGAGTAGTATAAAATTCACTGTGCTAGTGTTCAGACTAACATCTCTTCTCTCCTGCGGTTTATAATATACATAAAACTGTGGTAATTGCAATCCACTGTGCTGGGTAATCACTGATATGTGGTACATTCACTGTGTGTGCTGGTTTGCAAGCTGACTGTGCTTCATTACGGTACTAAACACTTCATATGCCAAGGAGAGAAAATTTATATGCTTGCAACATATTAATTTGTTCTTGTGTTTCCTTTTGCGCAGTTCAGCAGATGTGTTCATACACCTTAAAATGTTCATATTTATTAGACAGTCTGTGTGCATTGCATTACGTCTGCCGTGAGATTAAGGTTTAAGAATTAAAATTCGAACCCCCACATTTTATCCCAATTACAAACATAGTGCCTTCCACATGGATATGAGTTACATGCGTTGTTACAGTGCCTATTTGAAGATGGAACTGGGGTAGGAATAACATCTGTGAAGATAATTGGTAATCGGGTGGTGGCTGCAAAACTGAGTGGTTCAGTCGACTTTCTTGAACTGGAAAGCTATAGTCATGGTCGTCAGATGGACTGGGGATTCACTGCTTACCGCAGAAGTGAGTTACACCAAGATTGTGCTTGTAACAGTGTTGGGTGTCTCACTGTGTTATACGTGGGAACTTGAGTGGTATGCTCTTTGCTGATGATTTATTATTAATTTTTTTATTATTACTCTTATGACATTGTTGGTAGCCAGATGTTAGGATGACTAATGAGTGATACATTGGGAGAATTTTTTAAGGATGTGGTGATGGCCTAATAGGGGTTCTGGCTCAGCATTCCCTGGAGGGGCTGAGGAAATCCACTTGAAACCTTCATTCAGGATAACTGATGATCCTGCCAAGGTTTGAAGCAGACATTCCCCAAATTTAAGCCTAAAACACTGCCAGTTTACTGACTTCTTCACTCTATCTTGCTTGTTTTGGTTCAGTGCATCTGGAAATGCAAGAAATAAGAGTAGGACTTGCCATTTGTCAGTCTTCAGGTTTATTTTGTTTAAAGATAAGCCATAACCAACCAACCAACCAACCAACCAGCTAGCTAGCAAATAGAGCGCTTGGAGCAGAGTCCTTGAATAGCAAAGAGTTACTCAAATAGTCACAAAATTTCCTGCAGTTTATGGATCCCAAATATTCTTTACCCCATTCATGGGTGCAAGCTAGTTATCCCTATCCTGAGCCAGAGCTTTTCATTTCATACCTTCCCAACTGATTTCTTTAAGATCCTTTGTAATATTGGATTCCCACCTACACTTTGGTTTTACAAGTGGTCTCTTTCCTTCAGGTTTACCAAAAGTATGTATGCACCTTTTCTCTTGCCCATTAGTGCAGTATGCCCTGCCTATCTCATTCTTCTTGATTTGATAACCCAGATAATATAGGTGAAGATTAAAATCATTAAGCTCCTCATTGCACAGTATTTTATAATCCTCTGTTAACTCCTCTGTCTTATACCCAAGTATCTTCCTTAGCACCTTCTTCTCGATCACCCTTAGCCAATATTGTTGTCCTCTTATGAGAGATCAACTTTCCCACCCATATAAAACAGGCAAAATTATAAGACCTGTGTTCTTCTGGGTTATTATGCAGCGAGTATTGGTAATTTCTTACCACTACTTGGTGCATAATAACCCAGAAGAGCACAGTTCTTAGCTGTTTCACTGTGGAAATCTGAAATAATGCAGGCACAATTATAGTTCTCTATTTTAATCTTTATACTTTTGGATAACAAATGCAGCAACAAATGGTCCTGGACTGAAGAGTGGCAGGCATTCCCTGAGTTCAGTCTCCTCTTAAATTCTCCATAAATACAATTCTGATCTATTAGGGATGTTCCCAAATATCTGAACTTAGCCACACTTTCAGAGAATTTATTACCTATTGTGATTTTCTGCTTCCTTGCATTCAAAATACATGGAAATATTGTTAGTTTTCTCAGCATACTTCTCTATCATTCTCCTTTCTAGTGACTAACAAAGTCTGTGTGTTTTCTTTATACCGTATTTACCTGAATGCAAGATGACTCTAATCTAATATGACCCTGAAAATAAAACACGTATGCCAAGGAAAAATGTAAGATGACCTTTGAAAAATAATACATCTGCTAAGAAAAATATTTTACTATTAATTGCGTACATTTAATACACAAAGCTTGTCAGATTCTATCTACCTTTACCAGTCAGTGTCACTGTCACAGTCAGCGCCTTCATCTTCTTCATACTAACTTCTAACATTCCCAACTTCACTGCCATTCCACAACATCATCAATCCCATCCATTGCAATGGACATACAGCACTTCTTAAAACCCTTCACAGTCACTTCTGGTGGGATGTGCTGTCATGCCATTACAATCCACATTGACTAGGTAACACATTTATATTTCTTTGTGTATAAACTTACTTGAATGCATGAAGATTCACAATTTTCTCCACAGATGATGTTAGTGGTATTCAGAATTTTAAATACATGTGTTCTGGTTTCTTGTATTGTGTCTGGTGTGGTCAGTGTGAGTTCATGGCTCTTTTTATGGTTTTAATTTGTGGTTTGGTGCAGGTTTTATTTTTGAGCCTTGTAGATCATTTTTCGATAGCCATTTTCCTGTTCCTCCACTTGGACCAGATCTGTTGGAAGGTGTCTGTCTTAACAAGGTAACTGTTTATGTGATACCAAGTAATGTAGAATGACTGGATCCAAGAGTACACCAGATTAGGTGCTTCTTTGCATGAAAAATGAAACAGACCTGGCTTCCGAAACGTTCTTCTTTAAAAAATGGGATGAAGAACAAAGCCCCCCTCCCCCCCAAAAAAAGAAAGAAAGAAAAAGAAGAAAATATTGTCATTTATTTTCGGTTGTGCTCTGCTTTCTATTTTGGACTTCTTCACCTTTGAAGATGGGTCTGATAGGTTGTCTTGAAACATCAGTATGCAGTGACCACTCTTTGTTGCATAATATCTCAGAAGAGCGGAGATCTCACACATTGATTTGGCAATGCAGAACTTGGTTTGGCCCCACATGGTCCTGATTGGTGTGGTCCAGTTCAGGACTTCATACACATATTTAAGGCGACCTCACATATTTAAATGCCATACTTAAGGAAAAAACCTTGTCTTGCATTCAAGTAAATACAGTAGTATATATTGTTTTGCCCACTAAATTAACATCATCAGCATTGGCTACAAACTGATATATCCCGTTCATTTTCACCCCTTCCTCATTTGCTTTAACCTTTCTAATGGCATATTCTAAACAAAGCTGAAAACAATGGTGACAGAGCAGCTCCTTGTTTTGGACCATTCTTGATAGAAGATGCATTTGACAAATGTTTCCCTGTCTGGGCTTTACTATAGATTTCACATAAACACATTTTTATTAACCTAACTAGTTTCATAGAGATACTAAACTTGATGAAGATGAAGCTGATATTCTTATGTAACATCCACTTAATTCACAGTGTTAAGATTGAGTCAGTCCATATCAAACCTCTGTGTTGCTCCTTACTTATTGACAGTCTCACCCTCCCTTTTGCAACCACCAGGTAGTGATTAAGTTTCACAATGAGCTCCACTGAAAGAGTGGACATCAAGTATGCTTGAATACCATCTAAATATAAGCCTTAAATGAACAATAATTTCTGATTGTGGACTGTGATATTTGCAGTATAATTAGTTTCTCAATGATAGTTTTGTGTTTGCAGTAAATGCATATTAAAGCCAATGAAGCACATGAAACAACAGGTCCAAATTTTTTGAAGATATATGTTCTTGGTAATGTACACCTTCAGACTGTTGTTAGCATCAGATTCTGAAAGTGGATTAATTCACATGCACTCTGCTTGGTTTGTAGCTCATATGCGAAGTGGTAGCACAGGGTCAATTGTTGACTGGGAGAGCATTGTGAATCATGAAGACAGTGACGAAGATCTGCGCTGCATTCAGCTGAACACAACCAGAGCCCATCAACAACCAATAACAGTACTGGACTCTGAGGGAGGGCGAGTCCTCACTGGAAGCAAAGATCATACCCTTAAGGTTGGTCATGCATTTTGTTGTCAACACCAACCCTGTACAGCTTTGGCAGTGAATATTAAGATTATGATATTCTCAGATGTGACACCATGTAGTCTGGTGGATTTTGGATGTAAATGCAGTTCCCATCTGTGTTGTAACTTGGACACTGTAGCTGTCAACAAGGTAGGAAACATCTGGTACAACACTGATGAACTTTTCTAGCAACTTTCTTCCTATAAACTGCCTAATTTTATTCCATAACTTGACAGACAATGAACACTGCAGTGCTTGCGTTGTTGAGGCACTGAACTTTGTCTTTGTTGCTTTTCTGATTAGCAGTACGAACTTGTCCTCCTTAACCTGCTAATTCTGATAATTTGAAGCAATCAGTATACATTTGAGTGTTTTATGCCCTAGGTATTCCGCTTGGAAGATCAGCTGCCACTGTACACACTGCATGGTCACTGTGGCCCCATTACCTGTCTCTTCATAGACCGCATCTCACCTATGATGTCTGGCAGTGGCAGTCAGGACGGTCTCCTTTGTGTGTGGGACCTTCTCACAGGTGAGATCTTGCAGTGTTTAGACAAACTGAAAAAGATGAGCTACTTTTAATTATGGAGAATAATTAATAACCAGCTTGAATAGCTGTAAAGTATGTCACATGTTTAATTATCATATTGTGTTTAACGTGTATACATACCAAGAAGTTTATAAAAATGTTAGATACACACAAAAATCAATAATAACTACCTCATTAACTGACAAAATACGGTGAGATCCCTATCCACGGTTCCCATATGCATCATTTTCTGGCCATTGTTGTCGCTTTGTTTGGTTATGAAATGTTGCCTATATAAGCAACATATAATTGTGTTGAATGCGTACGTTCTCGAAGTGTCATTTTCTGTTATCAGTTATTGCAAAATTCCTTGTCCTGGCCCATAGTATTTTTGGAATGATCATTGCTGAGAAAAATATAGTGCAAGTAGCGTCACATTCTGGCAGGCACAGTAGCAGTAACTTACCTGTACAAGCAATTACTGTTAACACATGAAACAGCACTACATGTCAGCAAAATATGAGTGATGGCTGAACAGTGGGGGTGATTGGGAATGTGTCAAACCTGTGTACTGTGTTTTGCAGTTGTTGGTATAGTATTGTTTCACATTATTCTGGTTGCTTCCCCTTGAGTTTACCTATTAAAAGTTGTATGATTCATTGTTGTTTTTATTCCTGTTATCTGTTATTCATGTTCATCATGGTTGGAAGATCACTGCAACCCTGTTGTTAAAAACATGAAGTACTACACAAAAAAGCATTGATGAACACAACCATTTTCACAGAGTTGTGAAGGCTACTGGATACCTTCAGTTGGTGTGCATTATGTTGTTTGTGGGCAACTCTGCTTTTCATCCACAAGAAAGGCAATTTCTGTGGAATGTAAGATGACTATTATCCACCAGAGTGCACAAGTGTGATGTCTTCAGTGAGGACTGGATGTTGATATGGATGCCAACTTCAGCTCTATGTGCATCTGTGGACAATAAGCTTGCCACACATGCCATTTCCAGTTATATGTATGAGTTCTGAGTTGATTGTGTGGGTGACATCAGCAGTGACGAGAAGAGGGAAACAATCTTGACCTTTAACTACTGTTGAGTATTGCTGAAGCCCATGCTGTTTATGAAACTTAAATTATTCTTTGACATGCACAGTATTGATGGGCTTGACAAGCAGAACATTTTGAAGTTAGAAGTGGCATTGTTTTGTCTGAAACTTAAGTTTCAAACTAAACAGTTGCAAATTACAGACTTATTTTGAAAAAAGTTGATCAGCACGCAGGTATTAATGTAAGTTTTTATGTGTTCATAATTTCTATAGGCATAAGTGCAAAATGTAGAGTTTTTTTTTTACTTTCTGTTTTCTTGTGTGTCTAACAAATTTAATGCTTTTCCTGCAACCATCATTCCCCCACATTAATTATCTTCATGCAGTCCCTTAAAAAATGATGGATCAAGGTTTCATTGTATCTGTCTCATGTCGTGCTGCCCTTTCCACCATGTTTACTTCGAACTTTACTCATACCAGCTACTAATTTGTGAAATGTTATAACACAAAAACACATTGTTTGAAAATCTAAACTTCTTATGTCTGTTGCTTCTGTACCTTAAAAATATAAATATATTTGTACCTACTAAAAAAAAAAAAACTGATGTACGACTTAAGAGAAAGTCCTTCCTCTTGAAATGTAGGCAGGTCATCTTGATCGTTGTGTCCTGTGTCCATCAATACAGGTGGAGATACACGAGTACCTGCAAATGACTTGAAGAAGTCAAGCACTGAAGTGTGGAGAGAAAAAGACCTCTTCTCCTGTAGAATGTTACCATAACAAGAAGACATCCTTATATTCCTTATGTAGTAGTTACTGCTCTTTGCTCATCCAAATTAGTGTCTTCAAACACCTTGCTTCCATCTTCCTGAGTCAGCCCCTCAGTCAGCTTTGAAACCACCATGGGCCTCTCCTTACACAGAGGCTCAGTGGTGCTTTGCTTCTGAATTTCAACAAGATTGTCAAGTGTGAGATCCTGATCTTTGTAGTTCAGTAACTCAGAGACCTCTTCTAGCATCATATGTATGGATTTACATGCTTGACTTAATATATTGTGTCTGGGGGCAGAAGGTGTGAGTGTGGATCAGTGTAAATCAAGACACAGAAGTCAGGGGATAACTGTAATGGAAAATATGTTTATCCTCTTAAAAGTAGGGCAAGAAATCTTGTAACAGAAAAAAGAATTGGACATTATATTTTCTTTGATAATGCTTGGGATAACCACAGAGCAGATTACCTTCAAAGGGGAAGAGGAAGTGAATTAGTAACAAAATCAGCCAACTGTTTGCACTTGACTGTGTATTGCACAGTAGTACCATTCAGCAAGTTGGTGTGTACTAGTAGGAAGACCTGAAGTCAGTATATACTAACAGGACGAAGCTTATTTAAAAGTACAGTAATTTGGATTGGTAATATTATATTGTGTGAAGAAAGTTTGTCTGTAGAAGCAGACAGACCATTTATGTGATATGTAATTTGATGGTTAAATAATATAGAAACACATGGCAAGTTTAGGCACAGTATAAATTCTGTGTTCCCATGTGTGTGGAACACATTGGTACAATAATTGGCAAAGAATGATAAATTTGTTGTAATAAAGTTTTGTTTGAACTACCTGTTAGAGTTTAAATATAAAAATTTGTCTATAGTAACAATGAAACATGTTTCCATTTGATATGACGATATTTGATGAAGAAAGTGAGTGAACCATACAACATAAATTCTTTGACATTACCATATAAGTTGTGAATAGGGACATACATATTTTATGTTTATAAAAGTACCTGTTGCAGGTTGACCCATGAGAGTTGCAGCATGTTGAATTTTTAAGATTTTTGTAAAATGAAACCCACTACTCAGGTAATTGTTTTGATGAGATGGTTTAACCATTTAAAGACAAGGCACAGACTGCTTTATTTCAAGATGCACTTCGTACCACACAGTAAACACTTTTCATCTCAGTTATAAAAACCAATCAGTTTATTATGTAAGTGGCACAAGTCGCTGTTTGTTCTCAGATAAATACAAAACACATAAATACAGTGTGGGCAGAATGTACAGTTCTTGAATGTTAAACCAGTTGTTGCATCACATAACAAGTAGACTTTAAAAGATGCTATGACATTCTGAAAAAGGTATTTGAATTTAGCCCTTGGCTTATCTTCTTATGGCATTACTTCAGTTTGGTATGAGTGTTATGTTTTTTTTGTGCTGTCATTGGATTGGGTTGAAACAATGAACTGAAGGAAATCTTAGAAAGTGTTTAAAAGTGAAATGGTAAGCTGAGTAAGATTGATTTGTTGGTTGCAGGAGCCTGTATGTACAGCCTACAAGCTCATGATGGTAGTGTGACAGCCCTCACATATTCTGCCAGCTATGTGATCAGCCTGGGTACAGATGAACGTCTGTGTGTGTGGGAACGGTTTCAGGGACATTTGCTCAACACAATACAAGTGGTTGGTATTGATTCAGAATTACTTTGTGTAGTTGTTTCATGTTAGCTTTTTATGTCATGATGAATTGTTGCAGTTGTTCATACAGTTTGTAACTCAGACTTCATGTTCAGTGTAAAGTTTGGTTATGCACAGAATGACATTCACAGTCTTTACGTCTGAAAAATCTCCATTCTAGAAAGATTTGTTGCCGTGAACCTAATATCCCCCTTCAAGCTGAGTTTCTTAGTGTTTCCATATTTGGATGCTACCACAATATTTTAAAGATATATAAATTTCTTGCACAGTAATTCTGATTTTGTATGCATGTGTTTTTCAGTATTAACAGTTTTAGTAATTCATTTCATTCAGCGCTTTTTCTCTAAATTAGTTCATGCTCCTAACGGTTACTTTCAGGGTAAAATAAAGGCCCCTTCTGCTGATATCTGCCATTTTAATTTTACTTACTTAACATTGGTAGTAATCTGCCTTAATGCACAATTCATCTCACTGTCAGTGGCTCTTTTCTGTTCCAGTCACACACCTACTGCAGCAGCATGGTCATGTTTACCCACAACTTGCTCATAACCAGCAAGCAGGTAACTGAATGCAGTTGACACTCATTGCCTACTGATACTGTTCAGTATCCAGTGTCATATATTCTGTATAATTAGTTAATGATTTTCCCCACCCTACAGTTTATTTGTATATAAAAGTGAACAACTGCAGACACTCTAATGTACATGGTTTTTGTGGTGCTAAGTGTTACGGTACAGTCTTTTGAGATGTAATGTCACATGTTTTAATGGGTTAATATGAACATTGCAGAGAATCCTGCATCCTTCATCTTCATGTTCCTCTGAAATGTTATCAATCTACAGAATTACATGGCATTATTTCTCAGAGACCAATCTCTATAACATATGGATGTATACCATCTGAAGGCAAAGATTGCCCAGCTATCCATGAAATCTGATGGGGATATGTTGAAGAAATTTGGTGTGATGTTACAAAATGTGCTATGTATAGCAGGTGGAGTATATTGAGCCACATAAGCCTCATCATAATCTGCTTGTCTTCACAGGCCATGTTTGACATATATTAAGGCGTAAAAGACAGTACAGTGAAATCACTGTTTTACAGTTCTGTAGGGACCACCTCAAATTGAATATGAAATTCAAGAACATGTAATAGCTCCAAAATGAACGTAACATGATAAAAAATTGGGTTGCCTTATAATAGAACTTCAGCAAGCCACTTAAAATATGAATGTTTGAATGTGAACAATGTAAATACAACATGGTTGTCTTCTCCCTGCTTGACTGATATGTGCCCACCTGACACTCCGCTAGCATTACATCATACACTGAGTCTTATGACAGTCAGTGAAGGAAGCGAGAAAAAGATTTGTTGTGATGATAACCATTATAAAGTGTAATAAGAACTCACCAGTGCTACATCAGGTGCTCAAAATGTTGCCCTCCTGACCATATGCAGTCAGTATATTGGTGGAGCAGATTATTTATTGTCTGGAATTCTTGCCCAGAAATTGTTGAAATCTCACAGTGTGCACTCATTGCACACCAAACTCCATTTTTCTCATCATAAAGGGGGAGTTTGTGAATAATTCTGGATTTTCTGTTCTCCACTAGTGGCTGTTTTGAGAATTTACCTCTCCATGTAATGAAAACCAGCCCTCATCACAGAAAAACACTAACTATAGGTAAACTTCACTCTTGTGTGTAGACTGAAGAAACCAATTACAAAAATGTATTCTTGCTACCAGATCATGTTCCTTCAAAGCATGAGTTATGAGTACCATAGCCATACAGGTCACAGTTGTAACAATTTTGTGGCCCTTTGTGGTGACATTTTTGAAACACACATCTCCTGAGCTGAGAAATTTCCTGCAACATTTTCCAGCAGACTTGTATTTGAATTGAAATGTAGCTGCACTAAAAAAGATGCTGTTCAACAGTGTATATGAGTCAAGTCATGTTGTTACATTATTGAAGGACTGTCATATGCATTTACCAGCAACACACCTTATGATTCATAGTGGAAGTCTGTTGTCACATCTAAGGTTATGCTCCTGTTTAAAAATGGTGGGAGAGAGCTTACATGGCTGGGTAATTAGGTGCGGTCTTTGGCCCCTGCGTTTCCCTGATTTAACTTCTGTAACTTTTATTTATGGGGAAGTTTAGAAGATAAAGTGTATAAAACAAGTCTGCTTACTGTGGAAGAACTAAGAAAGAACATCCATTATGAAATTACAACAATTTCCAGTCAAGAACACCAGAGACCATATGCCTTCAGCAGTTGTACTCTGAGTGCTTTCAGTCAGGAAGGCAACATTTTCAGCACCAGTTGTAGCAATGGTGAGGTTTTATTAGACCTTTTGTAGGTTTTTGTCTTGCTTCCTTGACCAACTGTTAAACCTCCCAGGACACAGCGTATTGTGCAAGACTGGCAGAGTGTCCACTGGGCACTTATCATTCAAGCAGGAAAAAAATACTCTGTGTGTGTGTGTGTGTGTGTGTGTGTGTGTGTGTGTGTGTGTGTGGGTGGGGGGGGGGGGGGGGG
>Ga0123354_10001066_pt1 | contig 31644 bp, 6 predicted proteins | sample TergutLab28metaG_2_FD_97872 | JGI IMG/M metagenome (GOLD analysis project Ga0123354, IMG submission 97872) | Labiotermes labralis P4 segment gut microbial communities from Petit-Saut dam, French Guiana - Lab288 P4 | ecosystem: Host-associated > Arthropoda: Insects > Digestive system > Gut ... | reverse complement strand
CCCCCCTCCAGGGAAAATTCCCACGGTAGAGCCGGGAATCGAACCCGGGACCTCATGATTAGTAGTCAGAGACTCTGACCACTAGACCACGAGGCTGGTCGTAATTTAAACTGTAAAATAAATAAAAATATTTCTCTCCTTCGGAACCTACAGACTTCACGTCTAACTTCTTGGCCTATTCGACCTTGAATTTTGACAGATGATTTTAATCCAAATATTAGTTTTACCTACGACGTACTTACGTATTACAGTTTTAGTGAAACATTCATTTCGCAATATGGGATCCCTCAAGTAATGAGGTTGGAATGATATAATGTGAGTTGCACTGGCCTGTGAGTTTCAAGTCTGTATGCACCTGATGAATTGTCTTACGATCCAAGACGGTGTAGTGCGGTTCCGATAAAATATAGTTGCGTCGACTGATCATTTATTGTTTTCCTAACCTTAAGTGCTCTCCATTCATTTTGACTTCCACTCTAACCTGTGTCGTAACTCCGGCATGTGCTCGGCGAATTTCGGCTCTTACTGTATGTAGGATTTATGACACTCGTCCAAGCATTCAGTAACTTTGTAGGCTATATGTCTCTTGACACGAATATCTGTGGTGCTTATGGCTCCCAATTTGACATCAGTTTCCATAACCAGCTCTAAGATGTGGATATTCACTGTTGATTCTTAAAGGCAGGAGTTGGTACACCACTTGAGATGGTTGAATAGTCTAATCATGGCGTAGAGCGTATACCCGAGAGGGTTATATTGTGACTAACTTGTCACAGGGCACCGTCCTGCCGCTACAGCCACGCGTTTACAAAAATGGGGACAGTATAGATCTCTAAATTTAATGTGTTCCGAATCATGGTTCAGCACGCTGGGATACAGAGCCACAAAAATGCGAGTCATTAATTGGGGGATTGTAAATGAAAATACTGAATACGAATGAGTGCTTGGAAACTGAGTGATAATTGCTATTATTATTATTATTATTATTGTGTAAAACGACACAACAAGAGTGTACGCTCAACTACCCTTTAACATGTGCAAGGAAAGTGGGGGTTGGGGTGTAAATGAGAAAAGTATTACTGGTGTGGATACGTGGAAACAAATCCTGAGAGTAAAGTAACTGTATTATGGAATCCACAAGGGAAAACTGTGAGTACTGTCGCTAAAAATAAACCGGACATCATAATCCGCGGTAACCAAAAAGAAACGTCTGTGTTACTAGACACAGCAATTTCAGGAGTTAGAAATGTGATGGAGAAAGACGCCGAAGTGTTGTCATATACAAAGAGCTTACCACAGAAATACGACGTGTGTGTAATGTTAACAACAAAAGTGATGACAGTAATAATGTGGGCAACAGGAACCACCTCAAAACTATTCAGAAAATATCTGAGCAACATACTGGGAAAACACGAAATCAAGGAACTACAAAAAAAAACAGCGATATTGGGCACTGTACACGTACTTCTTAAAGTACGAAATTAAAAATAGAAAAGTTTATCGTGGGAAATACCAATACGTGTAACACGTGTCGTAAACATTGATAAGTTGTAACAATTTCTAATCTAGAGACTTGGTTTGTTCCAAGTATATATTTGTGAATTCCCTGTGTAAAGAAAATAGCAAACAAATAAATATATGAGTATGTAATACCAATAGATTTGTAGGCATGTAACTAGAAACTAATGCTGCTAACATAATGCCATCTAAAATTCCTGTGGGAATTTGTTTTTTATCACCACTGCACTTGGTCGCGCCTCTGCTTCTGTGCTGTCGGCCATTCTTACCAAATATTGCTCTTGCGGAATACTTTGGTATCAGAATTACACTAAATATTCATGCTGTGATCTTGGAAAATCTATAAGCAGACATACATTTTACGATGATCAGGATTTATTGTTGTCATTGTTTATTAATAGCCCCGAAAACCTATAATCACTTTGTAGAATTGATGCACTTACCGTAAGTAGCAATTTTGAAGCAATTCGCTTTTTGGTTCCCCTAGATTTTAGATTTATGAATAATTTCACAAAAAAAACTGAGAATGAAGGTGTTTTGTATGTGGCTTTTATCGTATTACACAACATTCCCTCTTAATATTTCTCCGCATCTTGGAGACATTTTTCCAGGCGCACGATTTTCTTTCGTTTTTGACGTGGAATACATTTTCTCCTCATCTAAACAAAGAATTTGTGGTCGATTAGAACTTTTTCGTTGTTTTCTCCGTATCTTAGGAACGTAACCCGGGTGTGTCACACTTTCAAATCCAGCGTTTTTATATAATTTATCCATTACTGCTTATTAGACAAATTAATTTAAAGATTAATGAGAATAGAACATTTCGTCGTTTTGTTTAAAACATTCTACTATGGTATTTCAGTTAAAACGTGTTTGTAATATACGAGTAGGTGCTGTGGAAGATAGAAGTAATTAAATTGTTGCAGATCATTACATTCTAAGAAATCGTGAATGAATGGCGGACAGTTTTGACACGTGTAATTAAGTAGTTTCATTAAGACTTGAAAGTTTTAAGTAGCAGTGAAATTTGACCGCATGCAACTCCTATACACATGAATAACGTCGTATAGAGTTTGTGTTAGCTGTTTACCTGTATCTTCATTTAGACTGCTGTTATTATCAAGACGATTCTATTAAAGTGACATGAAACGAAACATTTCTCCATCCTTTGATTTCTTTTCTTTTTCACAAAATATACATTTCTGCCTGAGGACTGAAATCAATACGAACGAGATGGGTGGAGCATGCGTCACGTATGGGGGGAGAAGAGAGATGCGTACAGAGTTTTGGTCGGGAAACTAGTGACAAAGAGACCACTTGCAAGACCTAGACGTAGACGGAGGATAATATTAAAATGGGTCTTCCAGAAAAGTGGGCGTGGACTATATTGAGCTGGCTCAGGATAAGGAAACATGTTGGGCTGTTGTGAAGGCGTTGATGGACTTTCGGGTACCACAAAATGCAGGGGGTTTGTCCACTAACTGAGGAACTATCGCGTTCTGTAGAAGAACTGTGCTCCATGGGGTTATATGTATGGCTTTCTAACAATTCCAACAGATGTCATAGTCATCGTTCAAGAACTTCGTTTTTAATGGAGGTTATATTAGAAAATACGTTCAGAATTTATTGTAATTTTCAAGACTAGTTTTTACGTACGTACCGCCAGGCTTAACACCGAAACCTTGCCCACCGAATGCCTTTGTGTGTTAAATACGATTCTTACAATAAGCGGTTATTATTTCGAATGAGAATAATACAAAGGCAAACGATGTTTCCTTGCGCAGCATTAACAGGATGCTCTTTGTAGTGGAAGCACACAGTGTTCGCTGGTAGGTACAAAGTGAATTGTATCCGAGGAGCGAAGTCTGTAAACATCAAGACGCAATGCTCCGTCGGAGATGGCGGGGTAATGGACAGAAAAAAGCTTCCACTTATTTTTGGTCTTCAAAGATAGGCATGTTTATCACTGTATATGGTTTAATGTTTTTAGGGTTACTATAGGGGTCGTTTAGACCACAAAATGATATTGTATTACGCGCAAAAAAAAATCATTCATGATTCTAGCGACCTTCGTATTAAGTTTTCAATTATTGTATGTAAAACCTATTCTCGCATAACCTTTTTGTACGATCTTTGTTACTTAAAACGTACCGTTTAAGATGATTAATTAATCAGATCGAATGATGTTCCATGGATTTATTTTCCCGTGTCGCAACAGCCAAAATCGGACCTAGGTCGCCCGGTTGTTGAGGTACTGTACCTAGAGCACACACACACACACACACACACACACACCCCCGTTAGGACTCTGAACGAGTGATCAGCTCGTCTCAGAGGCCGCTACATACTCAACACACAACAAACACAACAGACGAACATTCATGCCCTGAGCGAGATTCGAACCGGCAGTCGCAATCAAACGGCCGCAGACCTACGCCTTAGACAGTAGAACTGCCGGGGGCGGCTGCTTCATAAATAATTTGTATAATAAAAGACCTGGTAATACGTGCCCTACGTGGAACACAAAGTTACTGCGACGTTGTGTTTCGACAGACGTACGATAAAGCGACGCCGCAAGTGACAGTGCCTGCCCTCATTCCGTTTAGTTACACACGTGTTGGCATCTGCGTGGCTTCTCCTGCAGGGCGCTCCCACTGCAAGGTCTTGATTGCTTGACTGATTTGTTACAGACTGTGTAGTCCTGTACCGTGCATAGAGTAATATCCCGTAAGAAAATTGTGCTTGTAAGGATTTGTAAGCGAGCTATAGTGGCCCGTAATACCTCGAAGAGGCTAAGGAAAACCACCAGAAGTTCAGTATATCCTGCATCGTAGTCGAGGTTCGAACTTTCCACATCCTTAATACACAACAGAGATGCTAATCGCTTGTTGGCTACATTCAATGTGAAGATAAATACACTTTGATTCAGTGTTTGTTTGATGTGACAAAATAAACTGTTCGATCCAAAACAGTAAATATTCTTATTTTGATGTTTTGCTGATCGTGCATTTCAGTATATTTATCTTAGTAATTAACCAACTTGATGCACAAAATTTTGTTTTACAATAAGTTTATTTCATACCTGTACATGTTTCGAGCACATGTGTTCATCATCAGAAGGTCAAAATTGTATTATACAGCCTCTGGTATCATCATACCTATAGGTGACCGTCCCGTATACAGGTTGAGAGAGGAGAGTCCTCTCTCAACCTGTGCACGGGACGGCCACCTACAGGTGTGATAATACCAGAGGCTGTATAATACAATTTTGACCTCCTGATGTTGAGCACATGTGCTCGAAACATGTAGAGGCATGAAATAAACTTATTGTAAAACAAAATTTTTGTGCATGAAGTTGGTTAATTACTAAGATAAAAAAAGTAAATATTCTGTCCCCTCTGTCGGTAAATGTCAAAGCAAGTACCTAAAACGGGATGGGGATATGTAGGTATTGCTCCACTTATTCTTAAGTCTGACACGAGATGGATGAGAGTCGTATGCTTCACACCCAGGCCGCTTTAACCCTCGGTCAACTTATGCGGTGTTCGTAGGACTAGAGGCTTGGTCAGTCCTGCTGTGGGCAGCGTCTGCAACATTTGGTCTGCGTGCGGGCAACATGAACAGGAATACACGGAATGAAGAATGAATAAGTACAATATAATTTTGTGTATAATTTTATCTTCATATTATTTTAAATACACAGGTAATAATAGGAAAAATTTATAAAAAATGCAGTTCACAATGGAGAATATGTGTCTCTATTTTAGCACACTTTTTACGAAATGAATTACTAATGTGCCAATTAGATGCACTGATTTCTCAAATTTATTTTTGTAATAAAACTTTACATGTTTCTGACAGTTCCTCTGTCCATCATCAGGAGTTTTTCACTGTACACACAGCAACGTTACATGTCATACAGGTCCGCTGACAGATTGCGAGCAGGATCAGGACGGAACCAGTGTGTACAGTGAAAAACTCCTGATGTTGGACATAGGAACTGTCTGCAACTTGTAGAGTTTTATTCCAAAAATAATTTTGAGAAAATAGTGCGTCTAGTTGGTTTTATTATAAGAATTTATCAAGATGCGCGGTCATCTGAACGTCAAATTAGTAATGTACTGTACGTCTCCATAAATACATAGCCCATAACTTTTCAAAATTGCTTCAACGTTCTGTCTGGTCTTTGCTAGGGAAATGTTGAAAATACGTTTTCTCGTTGCAAATGTCACCTCCTGGCTACACAGCGCTCTGTCGCGGGCAACATGTTCCTTCGAGCTACAGGTTGAGTGACCGTGGGCTTAGTGGTCCTCGGGGCAGGTTTTTTTGTGACGACGAAAAGAATATCTACTGCTGCCAGAAATCTGATCTGTTGTTTAACACGCAGCACCTTACCACTTTCGCTGATCCATCCCCTACCGTTAATCGTTAACTTCTATGCAGTGGGATTAGAGCCAGGAAGAATTCTCTGCTAAAGAAACGTTGTGATCATAATTTTGTGCTACACATGTTGCAGCGCGCATGCGCGTTAATTATTGCAAATCAGGAAGGCAGAGTGTATTAAATTAAAGTCCCTTCCTCTCAATTTGCGGAGTAGAGAGTAATTTGAGGACCTTGAGGGGTTGAGTGGATGCCTTCATCGCTAGAACCATTCAATGTGATTATAAATGTATTATTTAACAGGCAAGAGCTTGCATATCGCGAACTTGAATACAGCAGGGACGCCATCAGTGTGCGGATTTTAGAGCAGTAAATACCGGAATATAGCGGAGAGATTTAGTAAGTGCAGTGAAAATTACGGGTATAATACCACGCTTCTGTTGTCTCTCTGAATTACTGTCTGGTTTGTACGTCTGTACAAGAAAGAATTTCAAGGCATAATGAGCTCGCACGACCCTGCCCCCACGTAGGATGGATTTAGTATTGAAGGTCCGCCGGTCTTAAAGATTAATTGTGAAGTCACTACAACAATAATTGCGGCCAATTTAACACAATAAATTAGCCCCGAGCTTCACTTTTTACATTGATACATTTATCCGATCTTGATAAGAGTTTAAAAATTACATGGTTGTAAATATTGAGCCTTTGCATGCGCAGCCATTCCAACACGACAGTTTTACTGCCTTGTTGTGAAATGGGGCGAGATTGAACAAATTCATCATTTTAGTCTGGAATTTTGTTGAAAAATATTGATACTCGCGTGAAATAAATTAGATAATTTAATGGCATAGTGACTTCTTATTTAACTTTTTGGCGCGCGGAAAATTGTAAAAAGTGGCTATTAGCTTCATCATGTCTGTCTGCCTGTCCGTCCTCCTGGACCTACGCGGCTCCCCTTCAACCCATATTCCTGAAATTTGATATTTGAATTTTTTTCGAAAATCTGTCGAGAAAATTCTAGGTTCATTAAAATCTGACAAAAAAACTGAGTACTTTACGTGAAGATCTGTGTGCGTCTAATGATAACATGTCGCTCAATTTTTAAAATGAGAAATGTTTCAGAGACAAGTTGTGGAGAAAATCAAAGCATACATTTTGTATCCATTAACTTTTTATTCTCCAGAAATTCGTTTCGTTTAGGAGATAGTTTGGAAAAATTTTGTAGAGTCGGACAGACCACGGATGACAATATAAAACGGTGAATGCGCTTTGCATGCTGGGTAACTAAAGCCCCCCCCCCCCACACACACACACACTCAGAATATATAATACTGCTTTACTATGGCAACAATTGTTACGCGAACGCTCCCCACTGTTACACTGTACGCACACTGCTTGCCTTGTCATGTGACCTGGGTAGCATTACTAACAGAACGTCCTCCGTATTTGCCCTTCCGAAACGTCACATTATGCAGACTACTGTCTTTTGGGATGTGGCGCCGTTTATCCTGGTAGATAAAGAAATCAAAGGAAATTTTTCACAATGTTAAACTGGGAATTTGTGAAAGAAAACGTTGCTTCTTTTTTTCTTTATCTTTTTCAACTTCTTTTCTTCTTTTTGCTTTCTATATTGTTCTTTCTTTTCTCTTCCTTTCTTCCTCTCGTTTTCTTTTCATCTCCTTCCTCTCATTCGTTTCTTTAATTCTTTCTACTATCTCACTTATCCCATTCTCTTACGTAACTAGCTTACTTCTTGTGACCAGCTTATTGCAGTGCACCACAAGCTGCATCACACAGAAAGCTTCACAAAGTGCGCCATTTCCTCGGCCTATCTGTGGTGCAGTTTTGAAGAGCCAGTATCATTACGGAAGTTTCTTAGTGCCCTAAATCCCCGAGAGAGGCGTGCGCGCACGTGCTGGCAGATGTGACCTGTGCACATTCCGCTATCAATCCATTACCTTTACGTGATGTCATGCTTCCAAGCTGGGGTTTGTCTAGTGGATTGGGTGCCGTGTTTGCATTACTGTAAACACGGGATCTGGTGAGTATAGTGCACTATTAACGGTACAGAGCAACTGCTTTAATTAATGTAACGTTTATTGGCGTTTGTTGTTGGAGAATTTAGAAGAACTCCCGATGGCCTTAAAACACTTCATTATCCAACAGATGCACAAATATATAATTCGTAGATACAATTAGAATTATTATAAAATATTTGAATTTGCTCCAACATGTTTCGGATCACAAGAGATCCATCATCAGAGAGCTTTATACAATACTTGGCTAAAATTACAGTAATGGTTCTATTTCGTCCGTTGATAAGGACGTAGTCGGTGTTATGGCAGCTGCCATAACACCGACTACGTCCAATTTTAAAATATTTTAAATAGTTATAATAATTCTAATTGTATATACGAATTATATAATATAATATAATTGGATAATAAAGTGTTTTAATCGTCAATGATGAACGGTACAAACATGAAGATTCTTGATGGCCTGTTTTTATGATACTATGGAGGCACTTTCGTAGCACCACGAGGTACCCCAGTCAAATAGTCCGATCCTTCAATAGTATGATGTGTTTTGAAAATTACAGGAGGTAATGGTGCGAAAATGATAGGCAAATACGGTGGATTCATGTCTGTACCTGTGGATGTAATTCTTAATTTGATTTACATGTAATATTTCAGCCGAAGATCGCTTCTCTCATACTGTTAATATGTTTATGGGAACTGACAGTGACATTCTTTAAAATGGCAGTGACTTTTTCGAATGTTAAATTACGGCACGGGAATGAAAATTAATGAATGTCAGAAAAATTAAGCGAGATGAGATGAGATGAGAAGAGAATAAGCAGGACTTTAATTTGTGAGATAAGGGGGCCGTAAATCAATTAGCAGGAGAAATTCTGGCCCTTGCATTTCGTTATACATTCGCCCTCGGATGAAATATATTTCGATTGAAGTCGTCGTTGGTAAAGTGGGATACATGTTGTATACAGGGTACCACTTTTGTTGTACGGTCGGCCATTTTATAGTAACTTTCTGTGCTTAAAGTTAACCTTATCATATGTTGGAGCTACAGCGAAATTGTTTTATCTGAAGTGTAATTAGAGCGATTTTATTGTACACCTTTAGTACTAGGAAACTGAAATCTTTCCATCGGTTTTGGTTTAATCTGCCAGTCGCTTTCTTCCCATCCTCTGTGTTAGGTCTGCATACATTGTATGGACTACTTTGAAAGAACACAGAAATGTGGCTATTCAGATTGTTCACATTCAGTTCAGTTTACACGGACTAACGAAGTGAAAAGCTTTGTGACTCTACTGACAATTTCAACGTTAACTTCGTCTGAGTTGTGTTTAAAGATTCAGTTTTTACTGAAAGTAAACACACTCTGCCAGTATAAAAAAGACCGGCCGATTATTGCTACTGGGGAAATAGAAGTTCTATATTGCTAGCGTCATGCCTGTGAAACATTCAAGTACTGTCCATAGGAAAATTCGGAAATGTATAGTGTTACTGCATGCGGTGCAACATAACAACCACTGTGCTTCAAACGTTTGCAACTATCGAAACGTCGGCTTAACATTCCGAGTGTTAGGCCTGCACTTCACTCCTGCGCACAATGAACCTAAGTGTAAGCGAATTTTGAGGCTCTCGCTGCGGTATCTACAGTGTACCACATTTGTTGTACGATCGGTCATTTTAGAGTAACTGCGGCTGAAGTATTACATGAACAACAAATTGAAGGAACCAAGAATCTGGCAAAGAACGCTGCGGTGTCCACTCTTCTGGGATGTCATGCTATTTCATTTGGTAAATATCTTGGGTCGTTTCGGAGGATCGTAGTGTCTTCGAAATGTCGGTAACTCTCCTCGATATTACGTAATCCAGAAGGCTTGAATCGCCAACCTATTTTAATGTTTGTGTGACGGTGCATCACTGATACAATAATATAAACAGCCAACTAGATGCAACAATGTTATTGTTGCATCTAGTTGGCTGTTTATATTATCGCCAACCTATGTTCGGGTTATATCCTACTCGTTACAGACGTGTCTGAGAAATCTTCGAATTTATAAGGCAGTGTTATAGGTGCATATATTTCAGTATTTGAGCGGTGCCTTGTGGTGGTCCTATAAAAGAAAGATACATGTGATTGTATATCTTGCGTTAGGCTTCTAATGTGTCATGTTCGGGAACTTTGCATCCTCACTACCAGATTTGGACGCAAAATTTTGCGCATCTGTGATCAGATATGTGGCGCTAGCAGGTTTCATATTGAGGGTGGACAGACTGACACTTCGAGCACAAAATCTGAACGTAATTCTTAAAGTGTCCTATTACTTCTGTGTAGTATCCTCATACAGACCCCACATGAACAAGCGTTCACGAAATTCGACAGTCTTATACAAATTTTTAATTTGCACAAAATTTTTGTTTTACAATAAGGTTTATTTCATGCCTCTACATGTTTCGAGCACCATGTGCTCATCATCAGGAGGTCAAAATTGTATTATACAGCCTCTGGTATCATCATACTGAAACAAGTGAGTGGTCTAAAATTACTAAAATACAATTCTATAAATATGAGCAAATAGTAGTAAAATCTATGTGTGAATTTTTCGGGTGTGATTATTGTGTATTACTTATTATGAACATATTATGTTATGTAGAGGTTATGTTTATCCAGTTATTAAACTTACTATAAAGGTACTATGTCTATTTACATTTATGTTTGCTGAGTCTAGTCATAAAATCGTATGAATTACTGATTAGTTGTTGTATCTATAAGGTTATGTTTGTCCGGTTGTTAAAATTGTTAAAAATACGATATCTATTTACATTACCTATCTTAAAAAGTTGTGTTTATCCAGGTTTTAAGATAATGCGGTGTCTGTTTACTTTACATTAATTTTTGAATCTACAGAAAATGCAAGTTGGCTGTTATTAAAACGTGCTTACCCTACCCTATACTGCAGTCCCGATCTGGTCATGTTGGAGGGAAGTAGCTGTACCGATATTATGACATGTACCGGAGACTGCGGTTACAGTTTTTAGTACTCCTGTAGATGGGTGCTGTAACACCCGAAACATGTAGAGTGACTTTGTAGTGAAATAAATCAGACTGCATACTGTTGCATCTGGTTGGATTTTTATTTAATATGAAGGGTTATACAAACTTAAATTTGCATCACACATTTAAATTCCAGTGCGTCCTGTGTCATTCTCTCTTTACGTACATCTTGTTTCCTTTAAGAAGATTCCCTGTAAGGGAAGATTAGCCATTTGGGACACAAATTTATCTCCGTTATTCAAATTTTAATTCAGACTTATTAGCTTTTATTTTTTACGTCTTTGTATGTTATTGGAGCTACGGGGGTTTTTTTTTGCCAGTGCACAACAGTTGTTTTTTATACCAATGTCTAAAATTTATCTAAACTCGTTTCTTTTTTTCTTGTTGGTCTCGTGTAAGTTTATATATGAATATTAGTACATTTCTATTTGCAGTTTCTCCTCTCTCATTTCATCTAAACCTTGCACCGTTTTATTCACTTGATTTTCTCACCTGCCTTCTACTTTGCAGAAAAGTTTTCGTAATTTTTTTTAAATTGCAAGATCTTATTATAACTGATTATTTCCTTTGGTGCTATTTCTTTCTTCATTTGTAACCATTTGTTTTTTGAAAGTTGTTCTCGCCTCCTCTCTGCCTCATTTGGTTTTAGTGAAATACGAACCACATTCTCATCTTCGTTACACCTCCCTTTTTCTGCGTCTCTCCAATTAACTCTTATTAGTCTCAATATATCCAAAATAAGCCAGTGCTAACCCAATTCTGTCAATCGAAATCTACGTAATTTATTTGTTCATTTATTAAATTTGCACGTTACAGAAAATGCGGTTTGTTTAAATTATAAAGAACAGTGCGTCAGTGTTATGTAGGAGAATAATCGCTGTTTATCGCAAGAATCATGTGGAATACATGAACTATGGTAAGATGCAGGCGTTGTAGTGTTCAGCGTCACGCAACATTCGTGTAGGATAATTACTGTGCTTTAGAGCAAGTTTGCGTATCTTTTGGTCCCAAACCCTTTCCTAAGTGGCTCATGGGGCCGCTAGTTCCTTAAGATTCTAATGATCATCAACGCCATATAAATCCCACCGACAGCAGACATAAATTAATTAGTATTTCTTCTTAAAGATCCCTTCCAGTTTATCGTGATTGAATACAAATACGAATAAAATGTATACAGTTCAAAGTTTCAGTGTACAAATGCTGTTTGAAAGCCGTTTGTGGCATGTCGTCACCATATCAATCGTGTCTGAGTTGCTGGCCGCTACATCAAACTGCGCACCGCTGCTCTTTTAAGGGTTATTCAGCGTATCTACTTTTTATTCGCAAGTTTCAGTAAACAAAAAGCCCTGTACTTAAACACAACATCTGAAAGACTTGGAGGTTGGGGGGAATTGCTGTTTGCCGTGTGTAGAAGCAAATGGTCATATCGACACCCGTGTCATTTTTCGCTCAGAAAGAGAACTTCCCTTCTCATAGGGGCACCACAGTTGCTTCGGATGGAGCGACAAGAGGGTAACCCCTGACCGCTGTCGGGTGTCGATGTCCGTTTGTCCAGTTCTTAACCTAATTAGTATACTCAATTTCCTGTCCCGAAGGCAGGTACTTGTAGTAACAGTAGCGATAATAACTTGTGGTAACATTGTCAGACTGGATTGACTAACAGCTGTCATAAGCTTTGACTGAAATGTCAGTTTGACATTAAATCGTCTGACTGTGAGGTGTGTCCCATCGGAATAATGGAGAGTGCAGATATCAGTCTAGTCTGCAGGAAGCATCGTCGGTGTCACCATCTGTTCAGAATGGCTGTTCGCTTTTATATACCAGCTCCAGTAGTCTATCTTCACTGTGTGACCACAAGTATCGCAGAATAAATTAGTCTTCCTACCAATACACACGGCGTCGGGTGAGCCGTCTTACCATGACACCAACTTTGTTTCCAGCATTTATTACGCGAAAGACAATTGCTGCTCTTTGCCCTTCAGTTCTGTTTATCATACTTCCTGTCGACTAGGTTACGAGTTGGAAAATCCCAAGAATTCTAGTTCGATTTCCTGCAAGGGCAAGAAGTTCTCCAAAATTCTCATGCGGGCTCTGGATGTCGGGGACGCATTCCTTGCGGGGTAAAGCGTGGGGGGGGGTCTGAACCTGAACACTCATCTTCATCTGGTGTCGAGGTTAAGAATAGCGCAGCTATCTTGCGCTCCCCTCTAAACTTCCACGGCGTGCACTGGGACTTTACCTTTAGTTTATCATACTGACTGTTGTTTGCATCCGGTACAGGGTTCGAAGTGATATGTTAATTATTGGTATGTAAAAAGGAAGGTATTGCTTTTATACACTGAAGAATAGGACCGTTACTGTGTACAAGTGGGCACAGTCTATGGACGGATTCTGAACAGTGGACTTTCAGACGATGTTTAAAAAATTTAGAAATAAGTGGGGCCCTACAGCTGCCCAAATCGGCCCCTAGGCGGTCTATATTATTCCTCACTATTATTGCCTTGAATTATTATTGCGTGTAGAGTATGTTTTTCTCTAGACAACTATACTGACTCTGCCTGTGTTTACACTGCTTTAATCCTGTGCTTAAAAAAGAACCAGACAGGACATTTTTGCAGAGCGAGGCATTTATGGCGCGTTCACATAATCATTGTTGCCATGGAAACGTAACAGTGAGTTCTTTTTTTGTATAGTTGAGCTACGGATGTCGTTGTCAAAAATAGAAAACGTACTTAGACCGTCAGGTGAAGTGCCCGATTGAAAGCAAATTAAATTTTTTCGGCAGATTTAATAAACGTCTGTACTACGAAACATTACGTAAACCTGTCCAGTGGCAGCCAAGATAACATGCGAAGAAACGGACAGCTAGACATGACGAAGGTAACCGGTCGCTTTTCGCGGCTATATATATATATATATATATATATATATATTCAAATTGTCACGGTATTTTGAGCAAATGTTTTTAAAATACCTTACGTACAATATAAGTCACTGGACAGAAACATCAGTAGATACAGAGAACCCTCAACTACACATACGCGAAATTTTGTGACCGTGCATGTAATGCACGATCACAAAACTGTCCCTGTAAATTTGGTGCAGTTGGTTGAGACACTGCGCTACAAGCCGGAAGGTCGCCGGTTCGATTCTTCATGGCTTCTTTGGATTTTTTCATTGACACCATCGAGAATCGACTGCACTATGACCCTGGAGTGGACTCGCCCTCTAACAGAAATTAGTACCAGGAATATTTCCCGGGGGATAAAGACGGCCGGTGCGAAGTGCTGACAACCTTACTACCTTCATTTGCCGATTGTCAAGAAATCTGAGAGCCTCAACCTCGTGGAACCATCAGGGTCTGTCCAGGCCTATACAGAGATTGCTTTACCTTTACCTAAATTTGATAAAACTAACATTTTGAAGATAAGAGTTTCCATACTCTCCTGAAACTGCAGAAGGTATTTTACATTCAAAGTGGAGGACTGTAACTAGTGGGAGTTATACTCCCCTGGTATTTGTTTTCCAGCAGGCAGTCGTGAAAATCACGAAGAATCTGGTCGAAAAAGCTATGCAATTACCATGCACCTCCCTAACATTACGGATGGGGCTATTCTGACGTACTGAGTGATGTTTCGACGAAGGAACGTAAACCCCTCAACACCCCTACAAATGGGCATGAATACTTGGCTGTCTGTCTAAACACTGAGCAGCTGGCGGTTTTTAAGCTTGTGGGGGCAAATACATAAGGACCACATGACACTAAGGGTCGATTGGGATGGAAATATAGGTTCCTTGTTATCCGCAAGAGAAGGGGGACCCAATGGACTCTTATGCTAGGGAAAATCGTTCTGGAATCGATAATCGATCGCGTCTTGACTGGAATACTGTACAGACAGAAGATCGGTGTAAAGGACGTTTCCACTTATTGGGCCAATGGTTTGTCTCTCTTAAGTCCCAGGGCGGGCTGAGTCTCCTTCAGAGTACAGTCCCTTCCGTATCGGCACACTGGAATGTGACTGTATAGCCGAAGTTTTCTGTGTTACGAGACTACGTACAAGACTAATCTTTCGCCTCTGTTTCACCCTACTTTCCTTCCCTAAACAGCGAAGTATTAAGTGATCATTGTTGTATAGGTGTGAGGATCACCCAGGTCAATTTATTATTATTATTATTGATGTTGTTGTTCTGGGCCGGGCAGCTCAGTCGGTATAGCGACTGACTACACACTGGACGGTCCGGGATCGAATCCCGATGGATACGAGATTTTCCACCCGTACAGACCGGCCCTGGGCCCACCCAGCCTCCTGTACAATGGGTACCGGGTCTTTACCGGGGGTAAAGTGCGGCCGGGGCGTGCTGCTGACCACTCACCCCCTCCTAGTGCCGCGGTCATGGAACAGTAGAGCTATACCTCTACCCACCCTCTGGACCACACCGGGCCTGTAACGGGATCACTTTACCTTTTACCTTTTATTATTATTATTAATATTTATTTATTGCCAATGGGTTTATACCCGGTGGCAGTGTGCTACAGTGCAAAATATTGTGAAATACGTATTGTTATTAACCGAAACACGTACGGTAAGACAATCCATGTGCAGACATATTACAGACCTGTAAGGTTCCAGAAGTCTGAGGCTCCCAGATTTCCTGACAATCGGCACATGAATGTAGTAACGTTGTCAGCCTCTACCGAACAGGAATTATTCCTGGTACTCTTTCGCGTCAGAAGCTGAGTGGATCCCAGGCCCATAGTGTGGCCGATTCCCTACGTTGTCAATGAAAAATTCCATTGACACCGTAGGGAATCGAACCCTCCAACTTCCAGCGTATAGCGCACTGCTTCAACCAATTCATTAGCAACTGCCGTCTGCACTGCAAGTCTCAAAATTTCTGTATCATGAGAGTCGACGTATTTTTATGCTCATTTCATTTTTCTCTATCTCTCCCTCTTCGTCTGAACTCTTTCTGTTTTTTCACTTTAGGTGTTATTAGTGCCCTTGATCACATTCTCTCTCTCTCTCTCTCACACACACACACACTTGTCCTCTGGATGAGGAATCGGTCCGTCGCAGAGACCTCAACCTGACAACACACAATACTCAAATAGATAAATTTCCATACCCTGGCGGGATTCGAACCCACAGTGTCAGCAATCGAGCGGTCGCAGACGTACGCCTAAGACCGCGCGGCCACCGGGTCCGGACTTGAACCTGGACCAATTGACCGATTTGCACTAAATTGTGTATAGCTTATTTCTCATTTGGAGCCATTTGAACCTCTTTGACATTTTCTCCACAATCTATAATGACTACATAGCAGACACATGAAATTCTGAGATGGGAGCGAGGCCAGCGGCACTCTGTACACATTTAAGGTCTGTTCCTTTTCTCCTGCAACCTAGCCACTTGCCCAGCTCATCGCAGTCTCCAGTATTTCACACACACACACACACACACACACACACACACACACACACATATATATATATATATATATATATATATATATATAGTTGATCAATATGAATTACGAAGCTGCTCCTTAAGTAGTTTCTTAAATGGCTTTCTTAATGCATTGTTCTTTATTGATATTATTTTCGTACCATTTCCATCTTAAATAACATGTATTGTACCTTTGTCCCTGAAAGCAAGAGGCCACGTGTCCACAGTGACACCAATAAAGGACATCACGTTGTAATAGAGTGACAGTGGCGAATGTAACTGTCATGCTTATACACTCCTATCCCAAAGCCACAAAACTATGGGGAAACTTTTTTGCTTTAGTCGCCATGGGCGCTCTCTTCGCAACCCTTGAATCGAAACTAAATTAATTTTCCAGTTCAAGAGCGATGGTCGAAGAGGCTTCATTTCTTGATTTCGCCAGGAATACTTTTCCGGTTCCAACATTTATAATACCTAGTGTGCCTTTTCGGTTTTTTATTCGTTAGCAGAGAAGGAGATCACGTCTAGCAGTATCAAAATAAATGTTTACACAGTCGGGCTACAGTAGTACTGGTTCCTAAAGACTTGCTGACCCTGAAAACACACACACACACACAATTGTCAAGTTACGATTGAGTGAAAGACACGAAGGAAAGCAATTTCCACGGGACAGAGTCCTTTTTGAGAAGCTACCGGTCCCTCAGATTGTCAAGAAATTCCTAGCTTTTTAACGAACTGCGTGGCTCGAGTCTGCAACCTTGCAGCGTAGGATGTTAAAGTGGTTTTGCAGGACGTACCTGGGCCCCACCAGTATCATATCGTTATGGATAAAGGCTGGCAACTTGTCGGCATTTCATTAACTCTTAGATTTGTTGTTCCACAGCAGAGGTTATGTGGCAGGCCTAGCGTAGAGTTAGATCGAAACGTAATAATAAATAGACGGTACGGATTTGGAAGGAAGTGGATATACCCTGTTGCAAGGTATTCACCAACAGTCTTCCATGGTCTACACAAAAACTTTCTCGCTAGAGCTTCAGCTGAGATTTAAACCAACTCTACCCCGAATACGGGGACCGCGGTAGCACAGTGGTTAAGGTGCTGTGCTACAAATCGGAAGGTCGCTGGTTCGATTTCAGTTGGTGTCATTGGAATTTTTCATGAACATAATCCTTCCGATCGTACTGTGGCCCTGGGAACGATTCAGCCTCTAACAGAAATGAGTACCAGGAGTATTTCCTGGGGGTAAAAAGCGGCCGGTGCGTAAGGCTGACAGCGTTACCACCATCCTGGGCCATTGTCACGTAATCTGGGAACCTTAACTTCCTGGAACCCTCTGGGCACCTCGGACCTGTAATGGGACTGATTTACCTTTACCTACCCCGAATGCAAATGTAGGTGACTGCTGTATACGTTTGCTCGGACTCTTATATCTCCTTCTGTGCGATGTGATTGCGTAATAAACTGGAAAACAGTCTCCTTTGATATGTCTGAGTGTCGCTGTTTTTTGACACATTGACGAATAACTTTGTCACGTACTTTGATCCAAAAGGGCCTGCATAACGTCAGTATCGCGACTGGTTACGGTCTGGACGATCGGGATTTGAACCCCGATGGCCCATCCAGACCAGCCCTAGGACCCACCCAGCCCTCTGTACAATGGACACCAACGTCCTTACCCGTGGGCTGGCATTGACCACTCACCCCATTAACGCCGAAGTTAAGAATGGGTAGACGTATACCCCTCCTCTCCCTCTCTGCCTGCCCGGCTTTTTACGAGAAGAACTTTTACCTTCACTTTGATCGAACAGCAGACTGGTAACCTCCCCTGCAGTCGTAAGTTTACCTTGGACAGGAATATACTTTTATACTGTCGTGTAATTTAATCGATAGACACCATTCCGTGCCGAGAAATACAAGGACATGTGAAACATCAATTGGGAATATGTTCCAGAAATAAGTATCGCAGCACACGCAAAGGCTTTTTAATAAACTGGCCTGTCAATGTGAGGATACACGTGGTCGTCTACGAAAGGTCGAAGTTCAGACTGCAGTAAACTTCTACTGACACAGGCCGAATGGCCAGCAGCGTTTAAAGAATTTAGCATGTAGAACTTTTTTTTCATTCAAACTGACTCCCAGTAGTCGAAACAGTCGCTAGGCGTCTTAAACGAAATTCATATGGCTTGTTTACTTTCTCACTGTAGCATATTTAACTTCCTGGCGGTGTGCTGCGGAACGTTGTACCGGCTTCTTATTAAAAATTTAATTCACGAAGGACTGGAATAAAAATATCCCCACGGATATCATAATAAACTTTTTACGCTAGTTATCATACATTCTGAGGTTTTAAACGTTGTTGTTTGCGTAATGTTATGTCGGTGCACGACGCCTGCTGAGGTGACAGGCGAAGTACACGGTCTCCAGATGTGGAGTGTAATTGCGAATGTACTGAACGAACAGGTACGGACGGCCGAAAAGGGGTGGGTCTGCAGTAAGATTGGTTGATGCGTTAACAACGTTCCACCGTACAGCGCTCTTTGTTACTGAACGTTGAAAAGGCGTCGAAACTGAAGAGGTTCTTTGGAACAAAGTGAGCAGTTTGGGATAACAGATAAAGAGAAGCATTTTCCGCTGTGCATGTGACGTAGGGGCTGCTATGGGCTGGACAGCTGAATACATTTAATCCTAATCTAGCATCTACGGAGAAACGTTCACTGGTGAAGCCGGTTAGTGATTGGGAAGATCGGATTCAGGTGGTTCTCAGGAGATAAGCAGTCAGAAACATGTGCTGTGTGTGTTTGGTGTAAGCGACTCTATCAGGATCATGCGCCGTGGGTGTTTGGTGTTAGCGGCTCTATCCGGATCATGTGCAGTGGGTGTTTGGCGCTAGTGGCCTAGTGAGTTACACTATCAGTGTTAGTTGCGTCGATATTTGTGCTCACTAATCTTAATGTGTGATTCCAGGGCTTCCGCCGCTGAATGGACGAGAACTGTTTGCTTCTGGGTTATTACGCAGCGAGTAGTGGTAATTTCTTGCCTCATCTATCGGTCCCGATAGTCGGTAAGGAATTGCCACTACTCGCTGCGTAGTAACTCAGAAGAACGCAGTTCTCAAGTCTTAATGTGTGCATGTTATATTTGAAGCATCATGTCAGAGTGAAGAAACTTCTTGATGAACTTTTGGAGCCATATTTTGGTGAATAGGCTGCGGTCGTCTGAGACGTGACACCGTTTGGATGGTTGCCACTCCTTATACTTCCCTCTGTCTTGTATCCATTATTAATATTTTCTTCCAACGAGGCCTAGACTCCTCCAGTGATGGCTGTCTCATCCTAATAGCATTCAAGTGCGTACTTTAATGGACAGTTTAATGCAAAATGCCAACAAATGCACAAGTATTAGAAGTACACTTCCGCATATAATACAGTAATACTGCGACATGTTTCGATCTTCTTCAGATCATCTTCAGGGAGTTTTACGTCACACAAGCATATATAATATATATGAATTATCAAATAGATGAACATTTTTTTATTCTTAAAATTGTGGATGTCATAAAATTTGTGGTTAGAAGCAGTTTTCAGAATTCATACATGCCCAGTATTGCTTTTAACAGCAATACTGGTCATGTATGAAACAAGGGCATTGAAGGTAAAAAAAAAAAAGCCGCAACGCATGTACCTACACCAGGAAACCTGAATAAAGGCAGTTGAACACCACAAAACCACGTATTTGGTATCAGTCACCGCATACCGTCTGTAGCTGGTCAGCAGGGTTACTCCTAGAGCTTTTGCAGAAAGTTGTGGAAACCTTCATAATGAACACAACAGAAGTCGTCGAAACGTGTCTGTATTAATAAAAGTGGCCAAAAACTAACCAATATGTTGTATTTGATGCGAAACTGTCATTACCTGATCGGCATATCGCCCATGCAACAGCAATTTGCAACCCACCGATACACACTTTTACAGGAGACAACAATGACTGGACAGATCGTTAATAGGCCATCATTTAGCATGTTATGTTTTGTTACGAAAATACGAGGAGAAGCAGTTTTTTTGTCGACACAACATTGTGACACAAGGTGTGTGTAACGCAACTGTCTAATAATGCGGGAAAACCATTTCGACGAATTGAGCAGGTTACGACAAATTGCTGTTTCATAAGCGTTACATTTATCATCTCTCCCATGAGTTGTGAGTGCTTAAGTCTTTACGTCTTCGTTGATTTGATTCGCGTATTAATATTTATCGAAAAACACACATTATGAATTTTCTCACTATAAAATTTTGTCCATTTACTCAAGTACTCAATTCGTGTTTTCCGCGTAGTATCGAACAATTCAAATATCTCGCAGTCAAGTTCCCGGTAGTCCTTAATCCTAAATGCTGTATTTTGCATTTCACTGCTTACTCCCTGAATACAACTACTCTAATTTATTTCGTAGAAATGACCTCCGCAATTTCGTCAGTGCACAATGTGAGTGACGTACGGAAGTGTGCGTCTGGACTGCCTAATGCACCGTTCTGCTGTATCTGTAGTTATAGCTACAGAGACACAGCCTCGCTACACATCACTTTCTCTCATTTCTATTAATTGTTTTTTATTTCTACTTCAACGATATTTGTATATCAGTTCAGCCAAATGCACTTAAAACATGAGTACCTTTTAATTGTAACAGACACAAAAATAAGTGGATTGATCTCACAAACAAGATTCTAAACAGGAAGCAGGTAGGAGGCGTAGGGTTGTGTATTCGAGTACGTTACTCCATACGCATGATTTTCTTTGGCTGGTACTTGGTTGGGAGCCTACTATACAACGGGTACCGGGTCTTTCCCGGGGGTAGAGGCGGCCGGTGCGAGGGGCTGACCTCCCAACCCATCTAGTGCCGAGGTCCTAGAAAGAGTAGAGCTATACCTCTACCTACCATACTTCGTTGGGAACCTTTGAACTGTTTTGTTTGGCCAGAAAAATTGTAGTGTTTCCGAGAAGAAGCGTGGTTTATTTGTTTGCTATGTTTTGCGTCTGATTTTTTCTTCATCTGCTTAGTCTTTTTGTATCGTAAAGAAAGAAGTCATCCCATACCTCTGTTTTGGTTAACAGAAACATTAAACTTTCAAAACTCAGTCATGACCTTGTGTTTCTCCTGAGTAGTAATCAATCCACTATGGCACCCCCACTACCGACCCTATAATGTCACACGGTCACGTGACTAACCCTTTGATACCCGGAAGTAGGTCAACTACCTTTCCCCCGCCCCTAATTAATATGCAAACTACTTACGTAATATGCAAATGACCTAATTAATATGCAAATTACATACTTAATATGCAAATAATCGAATCGATATTCATACGTCCTTGATTGGTATGCAAATAATGTAATTGATATTTATATGGCCTTGATTGGTATGCAATTGAACAAATTATTATGCAAATTACTTTACTTCCAGACAGCGTGGCGCCAGCTACTATTTTGTTTTTGTCCCCAGACTGTTTGACGCCTATTCGACCGCCATCTTGGATGGCCGCCTTTTTTTCCAATATGGCGGACGCGCAATTTTCGAATTTTTAGTATAACTTTGATTTTTTAATTTTTGAATTTCGCCATTTTACAATATGGCCGCCTGGGCGCTCTTTTTAAATACGGCGACCATTTTAAAAAATAACTTACCTATAAAGTCTGCAATTTTAAATTATAACTAAACTTTTACAATATGGCGACTAAAGCGCTACTTTTAAATTGTTTAATACTTTGTTATTCCTGTAAAAGATGCGGCTCGGCGGTACAATTCTAGACTCATAATTGAAAGATTGTTTCTTCGAATCCCACCTCGTGAACCATCTCTTTTTAAAGCAGGCTATCCCATGTATATCGTATTAGGGATATTAAATAAATATACATTTACAATTACATGCAATTTATTAATTCAATAAAAATACATTTTTAATATTACATACAATATAGGTGATTAAAATACAAATACAATTTTATTAATACATTCAATATGTTATTGAAATGAAAAAAATACAATTTTTATTAGGTTTACATAAGAAATCAAATAATACAATGTAGGTTATTGAAATAAAAAATATATTGTTTTCTAAATAGGTGTACAAATACAATTATAGCAAAAACATAAAATGTGAGTTATTGAAATAAAAATTACAAAGGCGTGCAAAATACACTTATGTACACTTATTAGCATTTATTTAGTACAAGACTGGTTTTTATATGTTATTTCATCCCACAATGCATCGAAACCAATGACATTTGTATTTCGAGGTGTACAGAAGCACTTTGATTCAACACACTTATCTCGCCACTCCACGAGATCATCTTGGAGTCTACAAAACTTGATCACTTGTCTGTCTATGCAAGCATTTGCCAAATCGATTAGTTGTGACCAATGTTTTTTGCTTAGATACACTTGGATGTTCTCACTCGTGATGCGTATATACCGTTCACAGCACATTGACAGGGTATGACGAGGTTCACCAAGTTCGTAAACTTCATTCTTTGATATATTACTTTTGAATGTCACCAGAATGAACCACTGTAAGTCATTCAACACCACATGGCCTGAAGAAGTTTCAATCTTCACCTGTGTTTTGAGGTCCTTATTCAGGTAGACAGAGACTACTTCGTCTCTTGCTCGTTGAAGTAGAATGTACGACGAAGCAACCCCGTCATCTGGAAAACATCAATGATATGCAGGTTCAGTAGGCCACTTTGCATATTCTAGACTAAGAGTGTGAAAGTTTAGCCATTGAGCTAATGAATAGGCCGTCCGCAATTCACAAATATGTCTGGACTTGTTGTGACATTCAAACGTGCAGCTGATGTCTGATATACTTCATTTTGTCGTTAAACGATGGTACTTCTTCCTAGCTGTACGGTCTCTGAAAGACATATGATGACACCCTGTCACTGTGGGAGTCGACAGCCGCCAACTCCTTCACCACGAGTTCACCATCTCGCCCTTCCAAGAATGTGAATTCAATCACTAAGAGAGACGTTGCAGACTGATAATCGTGAGTGAACTTACCTTTATTTATATCTGCGACTTCCACGACTGCTGCTGCTCCAACCGGCTGCAAGCGGTGCAGATTCCAAACTGAACGCGGAACATGCGCACTGCCTTTTTATCGTTGCAGATGTAGCGAGCAGGTACAAACATGTTCAAGAATGACGTCATCGATTGTCCCCTGACTGTGGAGTGCGTAGATGCAGCAGTAGTGACCGCAGACTTTCGAAGTGAATCCCTGTAGTCTGTGGCGGTTAAATGTCCAAAAGACTGAGTGGCGTTGCAGAAATGCCATGATTTCGAGCTTGTGGTGCGGCTAACCATACGAATCAAAATATTCAGCATACCCAGAGTCGGAAATACAAACAGCTACCCAATACGAACTGGGCACGTAATGTTTGTCGAGGTTGATGACAATTATTGATGGCTTTATAAGTGTTGATGATTAAAGATCAATTGGATAAACGCCTTGAGAATACGTTACATGTTTAGATAAAACTTTATCGATCTGAATGGTGTTCATTATAGTGTGACGTTTCTAGAGTTGTCGATTTGGACGTGTCCAGGAAATTCAACAAATGCAAGTGACGGGTTCTGGTAGTGGTTTTTTCAATCGTGCCTCAATGCGAACATATCCCTGACGTGGCAGGCTTATATGCTCTTCGTCTGCCTCTCTGTCTGGTGTTAGGTCGAAGCCTAATATGTAGAAGCCCTTAGTGAATATTTCCAAGGTAATCATGAGAGCACGGTCATCGTGATGAATACCAGTACTTGAAAATAATGTTTCGTAAGCCCTGGTAGCCCCAAAGGGTGAAGAGCAATCCATAGTCAGTGGCTCGGAAGGGTGCTGAACACCGTTTACATACAACACAAGATTTGTCATATCATAATGGTGAAAGTGGAATGTATTTGTACTTGCAGAACCAACGAATGCTGTGTATTAAGACAATAAGAGGGAGTAAAAAGTATCCATTAACAAACATCTTGCCAATACATCGGAAAAATTTAGGTTAAAACTCGTTGTTTTAGCAGCGCTTTAACAACAGTATGTTTCGGATACATATTGTAGCTTCGTTTGTAGTCGAGCATATAACACAGCGCTTTGCTTTTAAAAAGTTGTACTTTTCGATACATAAGTCTGGTGTTTATGTTATCCGCTGGTGCTTTTTAAAGCGTTACACTTTTCGTATCATAAGTCTGGTGTTTGTGTTATCCTCTGGTGCTTTTTAAAGCTGAAGAATTGTTTCAGACATATTTACTATACTAAGGGAGTTTTAAAACCGTGCGTTTGCTTTTTTACGTGAAAGTTTTATATGCTATTGTTTTGTGTATTTTTACATTTATATCTGCATAACAAATCGAGTAAGTACTTTTGTTAGTTTTCTCAAACAAATCTCGCCGCATATCTGAAAACACAAAGTGTTGTTGTAAATTGAGTGTCAAGAATAAACCTCCTAGCTCAATACCTCTGTTTATAAATAAGCTACACGAAAAAAAGCAGTGATAATTGCAAGTGTGTAAAGAAAATGTGTGTGTAGTAATTGCCTACTGCTAAACAAGATAAAGAAGGTTTTGTGTACTATGTTTCAATCAACGGTGTCTGTAAGTAAACATTACACTATTTTTCAAAAGACAGCTGTGTTTCGTACACATTGCCTGTGTTAATTCATTCCTCGCTGGTACATACAAGTATGGTTGTAAAATTCGCTACGTGCGTTAAAAGGAATTCGCCCCGCTACAGTATGTTTCCAAAACATTGCCAATATACACCTCGTTCTACAAACATTCATTTATACTTGCTCAACTGTATTACAACAATTGTATTAATAAATTTATATATTTGTAATTGTAAATTGCGTGCCTATTTATTATCCTTAATACAATTTACGTGGGAAAGGATCCTTTAAAAGAGTTAGTTCAGGAGGTGGGATTCGAACCTAGAATCTTTCAATTATGAGTGTAGAATTCTACCGCTGAGCTGCCTCTTTTCAAGAATAGCAAAGTCTTTAACAGGTAATAGAAAATTAAAAAACAGTCGTCATATTGTAATAAGTTAGGTTATATTAAAAATGGTGGACTTTAAATTTAGCTTATTATTTAAAAATAGCTTGCATATTGTAAAGAGTTATGTTATACTTAAAAATGGGTGACTCTAAAGTTACGTTATAATTTTAAAATAGATGACGTATTTAAAAGTAGCGCTTTAGTCGCCATATTGTAAAAGTTATGTTATAATTAAAAGTGGCAGACTTTAAATTTAGGTTATAATTTTAAAATAGCCGCCTATTTAAAAAGAGCGCCCTGGCGGCCTTATTATAAAATTGGTTTATAATTTAAAAAGAGCGCGCTAGCCGCCATATTGTAAAATGGCGTAGTTTAAAAATTTAAAAAAACTTTAAAAAATTCAAAAATTGCACGCGTTCGCCATATTGCAAGATGGCGACCACCCAAGTTGGCGGACCAATAGGCGTCAAACAGCCTGGGAACCAAAACAAAATGTAGCTGCCACCACGATGCCTGGGTTTAAAGTAATTTGCATAATAATTATATCAATTGCATACCAATAAAGGACGCCTGCGTATCAATTAGATTATTTGCATATCAATCAGGGATGGTTGAATATTAATTAGGTAATTTGTATATTAATTAGACTATTTGCATATCAATTAGGTCATTTGTATATTAAGTACGGGGTGGGGGAGGTTCATTGACCTACTTCCGGGTATCAAAGGGTTAGTCACGTGACCGTGTGACGTTATAGGGTCGGTGGTAGTGGTCGGTGCCATACCTACAGGACTACTACTCTCCTGGTGTAACATTATGATATTTTACACACTGTCCACACATTTTGTTTCTCGTGCTGTTTCCTACGATCTATCAATAAGCAGCACTGACTTGTCTCATGGAGATGGTTGTGTTCTTTGTGAGTTGGGAACCGAGTTTTCATATTAATTTGAATTTGAGACCCGTGTAATAAGGTCTCTGTCATTTTACTTATGATTTGTCTCTGTACCTTCTCTTCTGTGAATTTTTACGTCTCTCTCTCTCTCTCTCTCTCTGTTAGTCTTCAAGGGTTAACCAATCATGTTATAAATGTTCTCCTATAGTAGCTCGCGATGTACTCGTATTCGAGAAAGACTCAAATTTAGCCGAAGCTCTGGACAGGTAAAAGTTATGGAACAGGGTTCTTATTCTGGTGCTGCAGAAACAAATACACTGTAACTCCGTTATAGTACCATGAAAGGAACTGCATAATTTGTGTTATTGTAAGCTAGTGTTTCTCTAACCGAATAGTTCGATACTTTTAGGAATTAACTGATACGACGTGATATTTGACGCTATATATGAGGTGTAGCATAACCCGATGTAGTTATAACGGGGTTAGTCTGTAATTATGCGTCATAGTTTACAAACCACGAAATTTTACTGATGAAAGTATCCACAAAATGTCAGGATTGTCTTCACCGCTCACGATTTAAACCGGATATTTTCAGACTTCGTGTCCGCCTTCAGATTGGTGACATCGCCGTCATTTTTTAGTATTTTTTATTGATCAAGTCATACGATGATTGTTGTTATGCAGCGAAACACCAATTTGTGGCTCTTCTTTGACCTTTCGATAATCAATACATCCCCTTTATTATGAAACCGAAGGTTTAAAACGGTCACCAGAAAAGAACTGCACTTAGACCCGAACGGCATTAGTTCAATTCAGTTTGCACCCTTACAATTCGTTTATCTACATTTGATCCGGTACAGTATGTGGACTTGAAAGAACGCAGCTTACGGAAAGCGTGGAGTTAACTGCGTATTTGGAAATTTAAATTCTATACTATTTTTCCAAATATGATTGCGGTGATAAAAACAAAGAGGTTTTGCTGAACGGGTAATGTAGAACGCATGCATGGTGTGAGAAATGCGTGCCATTGTTTAGTACGAAAACGTGAAGGGAAGCCACGCCCTGGGGGTGGGGACGGAAGGAATATGCGTGTATTAAATGGGTGTTAAAGACAAATGGCGTGAGGGCGTCTAGAGCAGTGTCCAGTGGCGGATTGTTATGAACGCGATAATGTACATTTGTGTTCTTTGAATGTAAACAGATACAGATACACGGACCAGCAGAGCTGCTACGAGTAGCTTCTCGACAATAATCATACTCCATGGAGCTCATAAGTCCCCTTCCTTCCGTGACTTCATCTTTCCATGCCTGGTTCAGCCGTCAGTTCAGACTACTTCCTGCACAGTAAGCCGTCACTGTAGCTGCCGTTCTGCAAACAAGGGGGTTACCCAAGATTTGGTGATGTGTTTTGACATATGACTCTTCATAGAAGCAAGAACATTTGTAAATGTATGTGGACCGAAGAAGCTTTCCTTTTTTAGGCGCTTTTCGCAATTTTGCGAAAAGCGGATACTAGCTTCGTCATGTCTGTCCGTCTTTCCGTCCGTCCATTACCATGGAACAACTCAGCTCCCAATGGGCGGATTTTTATGAAACTTGATATTTGAGTACTTTTCGAAAATATGTCTCGAAAATTCGGTTTTCATTAAAATCTTATAAGAATACGGGTAATTTACATGAAGACCAATGTACATATTTGATCATATATCGCTCAGTTATTCTTAGAATGAGAAATGTTTCGATCTAATTTTATAGAGAAATTAAAATAAACTTTATGATCAGTAACGGTTTTTCGAAATTCATTAAGTTTTTGAGGTAATGTGGGAAAAAATTGTAGAGCCGGAAAAGCCATAGATGACAATATGGCGCATACGGTTGGCATGCTGGATAACTACGGCTACAAACACACCCTCGGAATATGTAGTACTTACTGTTTTTCCACTGCAACAATAGTTGCACGAACGCGCCTCATTATTACCTTATACGTACGTCTGTCTTGTTACATCTCGAATGCCACAGAAAGGCCGATATATTTGTTCTGACTGTACTAGCGTGGTGAATGCCCATTTGAAAGTACACGCAAGAACGGTAAGTAGGCTCTCTCAAATGAACGCTGAACACACAGTATAGTGATATTTTTAGACAGTGTCTTGTTTCCTGTCGTGTGCTATAGTTCTGACACATGGTAATCTTACCATTCTTGAATTAATCATCCTAACATGGCATAACAAAGATTTTTTAAACTTCTCCATTTTTTTGGACGCGTAAAAATTCTTTATTTGTATGAAAGTAAACACACTGAAATTTACGTTTTAGAAAATTTAATATTTCTTTTTCGTTTTTCCGCATTCGCTTCTATTGCGAATCCGTATGGAAAGCCTAGGCATTCTGTTAAAATACTTTCCTATATTTAGTTCGCTGTGAAGCATAAAGTTCATTTCGTTAAGTCAGATACTGAAACAGAGTGGACCAAAACTCAGTCAACCAGTAATAAATTGTACACTACAGTACTTTGTAAATGTAATTGAATTTAAAGTAAAATTGTGCCATAAGAGATTCTCTGTGTTAAATAGACACATTACAATGCCGTGCCACCGTTTTAGAACTTGAATGGCATGAATTACGTATCGATATCAAAATGATGATCTGAGTGTTGTCGTCTACATGACTTCCGGGCCAGTCTGTATATGCTGTAATACAGTGCTGTTGGTCTGTGACGCTCCGGAGTACAAGGGTGTAAACAGCGACCACAAGACTGAAGATGACTTGGGAGGTTGACAAATGGGAGCATTAAGTCGGCAATAAACCTGGAATTTGAAACAGCATCAAATAATGGCCAGAAAGAAGATGGCGGACAGAAGTCGTAATGGCTGCTTGGCTATTCTGCATGTCTCGTGTTGATAGTGCTGTATTAATTAAGTGAATGTATAATTAAACAACAATATGCAATTATTTAGGCTCTGGTGACTTTGAACTTTCGAATTTTGGTCTGCTTGATTATGAGTCTGTATCGTATGACAGTTGCTTCAACACTGCAAATCAGAATACGAAAATTTCATAGTTTCTGGTAATTTAGTGGACCGCTTTTGCGAGCATTGGATAGTATAATCGAAGGATACCCAAAGAAGTAGCCTATATTTGAATTCTGGGGGGCGAATAAGAATGTTAGATTTAGTCTGTGTTATCATTATTTTTTAATTACTCATTGCTTAAATGTTCCATAGACTCGGCTAAATTATTTTTGATACGAAAGTCATTCATTACATGCATTTGGATTAATTTTTTATTTTACCAATCAATTCACGACATTAGATACGTACAAATAGTCGAGATATTACTGCAACATGTTTCGGTGAAAAATGCCTTCATCAGGGAGTAGAGTGTACCAATGTGAAAACCAACTGCAATCGGTATTTATAATGTTTCATAACTTGTAGTGTGTGTGTGTATATATATATATATATATATATGTGTGTGTATATATATAAATATATATATATGCGTTTTTAAACTCATAAAATTAAGTTTAAAATATAGTTAAAACATTTCTTATCCAGTAGGTAAAATTTGTACATAATAAAACTATAACGGTAGTAGCTGGCAATTGCGGGTAATAAAATCGAAAAGAATGAAATGGGCAGGACGTGTAGCGCATATGGGTGAGGGGAGGGGCGTGTACAGGGTTTTGGTAGGGAAGGCTGAGGGAAGGAGACCGCTGGGGAGACCCAGGCGTAGATGGGTGTATAATATTAAGATGGATCTCCAGGAAGTGGGATGTGGGGGTATGGACTGGATTGAGCTGGCTTAGGAGAGAGACAGGTGTCGGGCACTTGTGAATGCGATAATGAACCTTCGGGTTCCATAAAATTCGGGGAATTTCTTGACTAGCTGCAAACCGGTTAGCTTCTCAAGAAGGACTCTGCTCCATGGAGTAAGTAAGTACTTGGCGATTATGTTGCCCTAGTTGTGGTCTTAAATATTCAAGCATCTGGTGGGGTCCTGAGTCCAAGGGACCGTATCCCTGTGCTGCAGTTTCGCCGCGTTCAGATGCCAACCGTGAACTCGTTCCGGTGAATTATTGTACATTTTTGTGATATAAGCCCTGAAATTTTGTCAATTTATAAACGATACATTACACTTAGTTTGTACTGGTACTCCCAGTCGTGTATTCATGCAAAATGTCACAGTTCCAGCTTTCGTAATGATTAGTCATTGCTGTTAATCTAATAAACAAATGAATAAATTTATACGGTGGTCGTTTGTTGTCCTGCTGTACAGAAGAAAAAACTGCCTTTTTTTAAATGATCTATTACAGTGATTTCAGGATCATATGTGAAGTGTCGCTAATATCGCTTCAAGCTCTCAAGATCCTACTTCTTTAATGTTGTCACTGGTGAATATAGGAAACTGCATAACTTCGAATCAAAATACTCTCGAAGGCACAATATTCGTATAATATTTCGTGAAAATCTGCCGGTTATACACATAGAGAAAGGAAGATTCACTGTTCTTACTGGCCAACCTCTTTTCTTGAAAGGAGCAACGCGGGATAGAAGTGACACATGTCGCCATTTTTATTCACAGTGACTGTGCAGATGGATACCATTAGTCACAGATGTGGCCTTGTGTCTGCCACGTTACAGTCTGTCGCCTCACTTCGAGTAAGTTACTGCTTCGGTCTTTATGGTGTATTTTATGTTTCAAGAAATACGAAATGTATATCGTACATAATTTATTGGTAAGGCTGTGAAAGCGATTATGCTTTTTTTTCTATAGTAGTTGAAGTGTTTGTTAAAGTCTGATGGCACATACAACAGCGTGATGTGTTTCATTGTATCCTATAGATAAAAGAAATGGAATTTCATTGTCTTGCATCATTACTAATATACGTACTGTTGTATTGAGAGTAAAATCATAACTGTATGGTTATTTTAAACATTACCAGCTTTACGCTCATATCGTGTCAGAAGGGGTAACTGTTTTGACAAGATAATGCCAGTGAATCGCCGGTGATTTCATTTTGACAGAGAGTATTACGCTTTAAAGGCAATGTTTAGATATGCCGAAAATATATTCTTTTATGCCAAAATAAAATTTCACCCTGTGGATTGAAACGCGAGAATAATTCACGGGTCACGTGATGTGAACGTATCAAATTACAGATCGCATATTTCTTTAAATCTGTTATAGCGAACGGATTAGTTTAATTTTTTGCAGAGACACTCGTGTTTTATTTTTTTTTATTTTTTATTTTTTTTTGGGGGGGGGGGGGGGGGGGGGGGGGGGGT
>Ga0123354_10001064_pt1 | contig 31655 bp, 14 predicted proteins | sample TergutLab28metaG_2_FD_97872 | JGI IMG/M metagenome (GOLD analysis project Ga0123354, IMG submission 97872) | Labiotermes labralis P4 segment gut microbial communities from Petit-Saut dam, French Guiana - Lab288 P4 | ecosystem: Host-associated > Arthropoda: Insects > Digestive system > Gut ... | reverse complement strand
GAGCTTCCCGAAAGCTCGAAACATGTAGAGAATGAATGACGACTACCCATGAAAATAAAGGATAGTCCACAAGTGACATCGTGTTGGTTATTTTTTAAACAAAGCGTTAAAGTAGTTAAACATCTAGAATATTGAGTCCTATACGAGGACATCAGCCAGCTCATCCAGTGCTGAAAGCCATATGCAGTAACATACGGCCTGCGCTCCTGAAGATGGGCATAATGATGCCTGAAACATCTTGAACTAACGGATTATTAATAAACCATAATTTGTTGCATCCAGTTGGTCTCACACGTCATTTCATATTAAGGATACACTGTCACACGAACATCAGATTAGCTTTCTGAAGTTTGATACTTTGGGAAAGCGAAGTTTCGCATTATCAACTGCTGTCCACATTACGCTGCATTATTTTGCCACAAACGGGCTCCAGAAATGATACAAAGAGTGGCAACGGTTGACTAGTAGCCAGAAATTTGTTGATAGTTATTTTCCGTCTATACAATCAGACATTTTTCTAGCTAGTAAGAACATATTTCTCAAATACTCATCTCATGCATTTCAAATTATTTGACTTGGCCCGATTTTGGACTGTGAAGTGATTTGTGGGCACAGGAATTGAAGACCGAGATGTGCGCACATGCATAGTACGTTTTAGTCTTAAAGGCGGTGAAGATAAATGTTGTGATGTTGTGGTTAAGACACCGTTTGGTCTGGCAGTGGGATGACCTGTCAGGGTCATGACCCTCCAAGCCGCAACATGAAACCACACACAAGTTTGCTTTCAATAGCATTCCTCGTTACAAAACGATGCCATAATTCACAGGACCTTAACATGAGTCTACACTTATTTATATTCCATAACGTACATGACTAAACAACAGCGTCATAATTTAGAAGATAGTTTAATCTACACGGAAGTTTGCATTCACTAATATTCCTGGCTGCAACAGTACCGGGATAGCTCATTCGGTATAGCTACTTGCTTCGAGTTGGACGGTCCGAGTATCGAATCCCGATAAGGACGAGATTTTCCGCACCCATCCAGACCGGCCCTGTACTATTGGTATCGGGTCTCTTTCCGGAGGTAGAGCGACCGGGGCGTGGCATTGACCACCCACTCCCATCTAGCGTCGAGATTAAAGAAAGAGTAGAATTATACTTCTACTCCCCATCTGGGCCTTCGTGGCTTGTTCTAGGGTGTCCTTTACCTTTTACCTTTGCGTAGTACGACAAGGTTTTCTAACGTAGAATACCTTACTGTGAGTCTACACGGGAGACGGGTATCATAAGGTAGGGTTCAAAAGTCGTTTTCAAAGAATGTCACGTGTAATAGATCAATATTCCGGCTCTTCGTGTGCGGTTAGTGTCTCTGTCCGGGGCGGGCGGTTATCTGCATTCTAACTACACTTGATGACAGTGTGCCATCGGGTTGCCATGGCGACATCCAACAGACTTAGCCAAACAAATCCAATATTTCGCTGCCCATCGGCAACATGGACAGGAACCCAAACAGTGCAAGAATTCAGCCAGATGCTTTTGTTTTACCAAATGAGAAAACGGCTCTTACGTACTGGGGGCTTCTGGGTGTAGGATAGTATCATTGACTGAACGTATTAAAACACCCCTTCGTTTTCACAAATACGTTACCGTATAAAAATTAGATTAGTCTCATTGCTGCCTATCGTAGTTCGATTGATTTGTATGCGTCTCGCATGACAGTGCGAGAATCGAAATTATTCTGATTTATTTAATCAAAAAAGTATTGAAACGAAATTGAGATTTGCCCGTTGATTTTCGGTGTAGTATATAAACCAGCTTTGGTTTTTTTTTAAGTTGCAGGTAGCTGCATATTGCATGAATATATTTCTTCTTCAATTACTGGCAATTCTCTGTTCCCACCGCGGCAACCACCACCGCAACCACAACCACGACCACCATCACCACCACCACAACCACGACGACGACGACGACGACGACCACCACCACCACCACACCACCACCACCGCCGCCGCCGCCGCCGCCATCACCATCATCGCTGTCATCACCACCACCACCACTATCCCCACCACCTCCACCCAACACCACGCGGCCAACATCGTGCCGCCACCTCTACCCTCATCATCAGCATCATCAAACATACTTTTCCCTTCCTCATTCCATTTCATCACACGCCACCAAAACAACCCTCTCGTATATAGTTTTTTCACTCTTCCCATTCTTTGTAATCTGCTAAATTTTATGCGTGATTTCACGCTTCCGCCTCGAAGTAGAGAACTGCGCTCCTCTGGGATATTACGCAGCATATAGTGGTAATTCTTTACCGACGTTTCGAGAAAACTTAACGGTCCCATTTTCTAATCCCAGAAGCGGAGTTGTGTTTCATTTCTACAAATTCTTCCATTAACACCAAAGAATGTTTTAATTCATCGTTCTACCTATTCTGTCCGAATAACCGGTCTGTCTTGGGTTACTTGTTTGTACTGCAAGAAATCATATCATTTCTTCTGACTCTGACAGAGTATAATCCCCTTCAATATCAGTTCCGTGAACTGTAAATTAGCATATATTCTAAAACATTTAATCCGTATATTTGCTTAGTTATTGTGTGCTTATGCAGATAGTACTGCGCGTCTCATCGATCGAAAATTACTAATACTCGTAAATGTCACCATATCACCGTATCAGACGGAATTAGTTATAATTTGTGAAATGAGAGGCATAATGTTTGCGGTAATTTATAGTTCTAATGGTTGTAATCATTAAAAATGCCTACAGAGTGAGACAGCCATTCTTAGTTTCGTACTTGTGCTAATGCGCGGCTGTGATGAAATGAAATTTGTAGAAATGTCATTTCTTAATGCGTCTGTCAGCTGCATAGGCCAGCGGTATCGCCCATATTTTGCTGCGTGTCGGTGTGAGTACATAAAGGCGCACACAAGTCTGAAATATACGCTTCTTCTTTCTTGCTTTCTCTTTCTTCATTGCTTCTTTGTATTTTTTTTGTTTCATACTTCCTCTTTCCGCTTATTTAATTGTTATTATCTTTTGTCTATTTCCATTCTTTTATTTATCTCCCTTTCCTCTTTGTGTTATGTTTCGTCTTTCTTTCTTTCTTTCTTTCTTAGCTGTCTACGTTTCTCTTAGAAAAGAAGGTGGCAGAGTTTCCCCTTCTACTTAAACTGCAGTGTAATTACACCAAATACAAAGGAGAACACTGCGATTATGAGCCTAGATTTATGGACTTCTGATTGGATATTCTTGGTACGTTTTCTCACAACACTGTGAGAACTTCCACAGTGTTTTAATTTAGAACGACGCTGAACGTTGCAAGTTTTCGAGTAAAACCAAGTTCTATCGAATCTTGTACCATACCGGCTGTCGCTTTTGACCCAGGTGCTCTACGCCCCTATAATAACCTTTCAAATATCTAGAATCCTAGCTCTTTTCAGGTTCCTGAGTTCCTAATATGAACACAGATACGTCCTTCTCCCCTCATATCCTTTGCCTGCCCAGCTGTCTCGTTAAAATCTCAAAAGACTAGAAACCCTCAAAAGAGTATTCAGTACATTTCCTTCGATCGATCTATCGATCGATTGATCGGTCGAACTTGAAAAGACATGCCGGAATTGAAAAGAAACGGGTGGGTGGGCGGGTTGGTCGTTCATTGGCAGTCGATGTGCATCGGAGGAGCGTCTCATTACTGGTGATCCGTCCGACGGAGAATGAGGGAACTCTGTGCCGAGTTCTGCATGTTCGTGAGTGACAAATTGCTAGGGGAGAGTGTCATGTATCTGCGATATGCTGCCTGTTCTTTTGGATCGCGGCATTTTTCTGTATGTTATGTAACACACAGGAATAAGGAAAGGAAGAATGAGACAGATGGAAACGAAGATATAAGAAAGGCCATAACTCTGAAATGAGGTGAAGGGTATAAATAATAGGTCTACGAACCCGTGCTACGTTTCCTCATTCCTCTTGATGTTGCTGACGGTAACGTTCATGAGCCGGGCTAGCAAACTTCGTTTGTTATTATGACTAGGTGGTATGGTGTACAAACGAGTAATGGGTGTTCTATTCCCGGCAGGTACAAGGTATATTTTTATTTTCTGCATTGTCCATACAGGCTGTAAGCGCCACCCACCTGCAAATGGGCAAAGCGGCCGGGACGTAAAACTGAAGACGCACATCCACCTAGTGTCGAGATCAAGAACTTGTGAGGGTATACCTACCCACTCCATACGTGCCCGTGGCATGATGCGTGAGTAGGCCCAGGGGAAACAGTTTTTTTACCACAATTAGAAATACGGGCGCATCAGTGAAGATATGAAATTTAAAGCAAATTTACAAAAACTGGAAAAGTTTTTAGTTTTGGGGTTGCGAAGGTAGTGGAAGATTCGTGTTGTCTTTTGGGTTATGACATCGCACAGTCTGGTAAGCGTTACCCACATGTCGTAAGGCACGGTGTCTTACCCCAGAAGACCACAATTTGAAAACTTGCTAATTAGTTTTAGAATCGAGGCGAGTGACTGTGGGATAGACACGCGATTAATTCACGTACTTCTGGAAACTCATACGATAATGAATCCACGTTGTAGTAATTTTACATGTGGCGCTTCGACCCGATTCCGTGTCACGGCCTCCCATTACGGGGCTTCGCGATCACACCCGTGGAATACGTCACATTCGCTAGTACCCCTCTAGACGAGAGATCAGCCCGACGCAGAGACCTCTACCGGATAACACACAACACTCAGAAGAGACGAACTTCAATGCCCTCTCCGGGATTCGAACCCACAATCCCAGCAAGCGAGCGGCCACTGGGATCGGCACGTGTTAGTAATACCGTGAGGAAATATGGCAGACAAGACTTACCTACTTAAAACTAAGTGAAACGAAAAAAAAAATACGAGCCCTTTCGAAGTAGAAGGTCTCTCCTGCGTGAAGGACGATTTGAAAGGAGGAAACAATATTAAAAACTGATACATTTGTACCGTCAACCACAACAAATATTATTAGTTGACGTAACTAATAATATTTGTTGTGTTTGACGGTACAGTTTTATCAATCTTTAATATGATGTGCCACAACGGGACGAATTCTACAAACAATGTTGGTGAGCAAAACTACAGCCTTACACGTGGCACTACGCCTGCTGTCACAATATTACGCGAAATAACATTTACAGTGTTGTCATGGTCATCCCTAATGTTTATGACAACTGTGTCGTTCGTCCCTATCGTGAATAAATAAAATAATATTTGTTCAAATCAGAGTGTGTAACTGGTTGTTGGCGTGAAGGAAACCGAAACCATCGTGTTCCTGTCTGTCTGTCTGTAGCTCCTGTTCGTCTTACTCCCACTTATCGTTACGTGTAGACATTCTAAGCTGTATACGGGGACAGATGTGATAAAGTAGGAATGAATATCGCGGTGCGGATTTGTTCTAGGAAATGTGGAAGTTTAGTTTAGTTACTTTATAATAATAATAATAATAATAATAATAATAATAGTTATTATTATTATTATTATTATTTACTGCAATTGGGTTGTCACCCGGTGACAATAGTTATTTTACATATAAACAAAATATGAAATTTGTTACTAATACATTTAAGTCAGGAGGGCTACATGAGAAGCATGTAGTGGCAACTTGGAATCTTGGGAACCATCTCAGCATTTGCTTTTAGGCACAAGGAAACCAAGAAAAACCTGTGTCGCCGTGGCCGGTCGCAGGACCTTCCGAGTACTGACTTCTAGTCAGCAGTCCGGCATCTGAAGTACAAAAAAAGCAAAGTAAAAAAAAACTTTGTATTTATCAAAGCTTCAGATTCCCGAATTATAAGTATACAGTCGTGTGTGTGTGCGTGTGTGCGCGCGCATATATATATATATATATATATACACACACACACACACACACACAAGTGTGTGTGTCCGCAATCGTGTGTCGCGAATGCAAGATATGTGTGTAGAATTAGGCCTGTTCACTATAGTCTGTGGATTATTTGTATACGCTGTTTACGGGCATATGGTAAAAATGTACGGTATTGTTTGTCATTTATATAGAACGTGCACGTTTTTGTGGATTATGTGAATAGTATTCTTGCTATGGCACTCAAATTGGATCATGTCCATTTTCTGATTAAAATGTCACATTTCATTAGTAAGACATTTCGGAGACAACCTCTGTTCCTGTCCTCAAGCATAAACGAGGAAAGAAACATGTTCATTTGGGGGGCCCTTTAAATAGAGCACATCTTAATAAATGGACATATATTGAATGTAATAATAATAATAATAATAATAATAATACTGTAGTACTTCGAATTTAAGAGGACCTCTTATTTAAGACGTGCCCCATTTTGAGAAGGCATTTTCAGGGGGGAAAAAAGTGCAAGCAAGTATATTTCAGTGTCCGAAAAAAATTGCTACTCTTTTAGCCATGCCACTTGTTCTTCAAGGAAAATTGTGTGTTCGAAACTATCAAAGAGTGGAAAAATAACACCTCGAATTTAAGTCTGTCTTCTTTCTGAGTCTTACCTCTTCTGCCTACTCATGGTGGGTATAGAGGGTTACTGTTGTACCTGATCACACATACACATACACACTCAGTAGGACTCCTCTAGATGAGGGATCGGACCGTCGCAGAGTAGTACATTACAGTACAGTACATCCGATTCAAGACATCCTAATTTTCAGTTTGGAAAAATGTTTTAAATTCGAAGTAATAGGGTAATATTAATGGTGGTAAAAATAATAATAATAATAATAATACCCTTTTCCTTTGCCTTTCGGCTCCATAATTTGCATCTACGACCTTAATATGTGCCATGTACTATGGACACGTTCACTTAGATGGGCTGGGTCTAGTCCTGTATGCTATTTTACTTTACTATGAATTACACACATACACTTTTTGTTCCGATATGTGTGATGTGTAGATGCACTGTTTTGTAATTCTATGAATAACGCATATACATCGTGGTTTTGTTCATGTTTCCTGAGGGCAATTCTGAACTGTAATAGGCCACGTGGTTTGTTCCATAACAAAACTTAAGAAGGAGGTGAAGACGAAGAATGCGGTTGCAGTAAATAGTTAATTTCCTGTATTGGAGCTTTCTTGAAGCAAATCAATGGAAGAATAATAGGAACTTTCACTACAAAATCTCCTTAATTACATTTCTGTCACTTCGGCCATGACGCTTTGTGCCGTAACAGCTGTAGTTCTATCTCCTTGGCACGGAATGCTAGCTGCTAACATGATCAGAGTGGAACGGATCGTGTTAGCAGTTAGTCGACGCAGATGCACGGTAAATACCATATGCTGCATATACCGTAACTGCCTCCTGATGATGAATAATTAATCTCTTCGAAACATGTAGAGGAAAGACTATTAGAGTAAATCAAGAAAGAAAAGTGCATCTTGTTGGTCTTTATTAAGTAGGTATATCACGATGCACGGTCCAGGAAACGTGATAGTCGGAATGGCATTGCAGCTCTATAGACTTCCGTAAGTTTAAAGCAGAGCAGTGTGCAGCTTTATGATCTGCGCTACAACGTACGGTACAGCACAAACTGTAACTATCCTTTACCTTCCAATTTGCCCACATTTTGCTTTCGCTGGTTATCTGTATTATCAGTGGCTTTCACTTCTCAGTTTGAAAGTAGTTTCAAATATTTTATCTTTTTAATTATTAAAACCGAAATAATATGTTAATTTCATAAACTGCTGGAAGCTATTGAAACGACTCGGAACGTTGCTTTTAATTACACTCGTAGGAAATAATATTGCAGGTATCCTTTTGGTTTGAGTCCGGTAAAATATGGATAATTATTCCCGTCCAGAAATAGGGACCAGGATTAAATGAAGAACTCTTTTTAATGGCATCCCCTGGGATTTGGGAAGATAGGATGAACAAAAAGGAGTAAATGGGGAAATGAAATCCTTTAATAATTTTGAGATTGTTTCAAAACTTTCCCAGTAGAACTTTTCAGCCCGCAGTAAAACTGAAATATATTTGCCCCGAAAATTTATTAGAAGATGCCTATAGACTGTTGATAAAAGTCTACATGTATTACGTCAGTCTGCCTTATTCATTACGAATTGTTACACCGTATGACAAGGCTCTTCAGAAGTTTAACGATTATGATACGAGAAAGTTAATATTTTATCTTATTTATTAGTGATGTTGTTCGACCACTTTCCCGCAGTTCTCCCACTGGTATTGTGCGCCCAAAGTGTACGGTTGTTACTGTCGAATTAAGGAGGAACTTGGAAAGGGGTGTATAGAATGTTTGGAATATATTTCTGAAGTAGCCTGGAGGTTGTGAGGAAACTATCAAATTCTATGCATGATATTCTGACCCAGGAACATATCATATTACGATGCGTCTGTCCTGTGAACTGGTAACTAGTGGGTATTGCAGATGTATACGATATCCGTCAGTCACAAATCTGTCTGTATATTGGATTGTTTAATACAACATTTTTCTGCTTAATGTGCAGCTATTATCAGGAAAATAAGATACAAAGTAATTTAATATGTCAGTTGCATAATGCTAGTTGGATATTTACCACTGCTTCGAAGGAATGCGCTGTTTCGGTATTATATCAGGCTGTCTCACAGTTAAAATTACTCTATATTAGTTTTGCTAATTAATTGAGGCTGTGGCCTGTAGCAGTGAAGTTATTTGCATAAATGATCAATTTTTGTAGAGGCTGCGAGTTCACAGAAGGAGGCGCGTAAGTACTTATTTGTCTTATTAAGGATGTCAACTTGTAAAACTATTTTCTGGGAAAGTTATTTATAACCCGTAACTTTGTGGTAATAAAATATTTTATTTTTAGGTTGGAGGTGATTTTTGTAGTAGGGATAACATGCAACAGATGGTGCAATAGTCATGCAGTCGATGTTGTTTATGGAGTAAGTTAATGTACAGTGGCAACGAAGAAGTTTAGAGTTTGGTACGGTTTTTATGGGCGAAATACTTTTCCTCATATCGACAAGGACAACCATATTGATATGATGGTGGTGCTGGTGGTGGTATTGGCGGTGTTGTTGTTGTTTTCGTCGTCGTCGTCGTCGTTGTTGTTGTTGTAGCCGTTGTTGTTACCGGCCAGCTTAACACATTGGCGAATTCGAATGCAGCACGGGTGTAGGAACTGACTTTGGAATACTGACGAGTCAGAATTCCATGTTACCGACTTTACAATAATGAGGCAGTGGAAAGTGCTCTTCGTGAATTCTACGGCGACGGAACTCAGATGGAGTCACGCCTTACGTTGGTGGGGCGAATACGTTGACATATTATGATACTTTACTTTAATAAGTTATTCACATTTAAAGTTGTAGCGACTTCTCACTGCATATTTATCACCTGTGGACACATAATGTTTAAACACATTTCGTACCTTAGCAGATAGATGTTTTTTATCTTGTACACATTTTTCTTTGGCTGAGTTTCTTTTTTGAAACTTAAGAAACTAAACAACTGGCTGGATTATCCGAGGTTCGAATCCTGGTAGGGAAAAGGGGATTGTCTCTTCTCCAGAACGTCCGGACCGGCTCTGGTGCCCACCCAGCCTCCTGCTCGGTGGGTACCGGGATTATTTTCAGAGGCTAAAGCGTCGGAGGCAAGGTTAATAAAGAATGGAGCGAAATCTTTACTCTCCTTATATACCTTCATGGCATGGACAGGGAACGCTTTACGTTTATTGCGTTCGCAATTATACATTGCAGGTATCTTAGGTTGGTAAAGGATGGCCTTCTTTCATGCAGTGTTGTTGTAAAGGTAAGGGTTAAAGTTGTTCCTGCCTTTAATTAAACTTCGGTTCGTGAAAGATATGAGGATTGAATGTATAGTGATTGAATGTATAGTTCTAAGCATTCGTCGCCGCGACGCTGGATGGAAGTGAAACATGATTTTACGACAAGAAAACAAGTATAGCTTATTCCTAGCTTTCTGAAAACATTCAGAAAAATAACCCTTAGATGTCAGTAGTAATTGTTTCAGATCTTGTTCGCTCAAATTTACCCTCATTACCTGTTTGGTTCACAACGACAGCTGCATGTTCACACGCAGTATCATGGTTGAGCGGCTGGGCAAAGGTGTAATGTCGTGACGTGTCGTGACGGTGAAAAATAAGCTCATTGTGTGTGATCATATTGCTGCGGGGTTAATTGTGACGGTTTATTATGGAACAGTGGTGATTTTCATTAATGCTTTCAAATAAATCTCGGCGGTCACCATGCCATTTTGTGGTCTACAAATATGAAACTTTAGTAAACTATTTGTATTACCTCAGTATTTAACAAACTTGATGCACAAAATTTGTTTCACAATAAGTTTTATTTCATGCCTCTACATGTTTCGAGCACATGAAATAAAACTTATTGTGAAACAAATTTTGTGCATCAAGTTTGTTAAATACTGAGATAAATAGACTGCGATGCACGATCAGCAAAACGTCAATATTTGTATTACGTGACGTTTCGTGAAAATTTGTGGAGTTTCAGTTGTTCTGATGCTTCGGTTTGAAGATATTTAATTTTATATTAGCGGAAAGTGAATCTGTGAACACATGTGCACATATCACAAGCACTGTGTTTTGGTAGGGTTGGTGAGTCGATTAGAGGATTAAATGAAATGTCTGTGTTTTTTATATTTGTTTTAATGAACAGACTGGAGCTGGAACTAGAAGGAACGTGTCCTGGAAATTCATCATAACGCTAAAGTATGAGCCTTCATAATCATAACGGAAGATATCTCTCAGTGTTTTGTTTACGAAACACTGGCAGAATAGGTCCAACTTAAACATTTTATTAAAGAGGCACTCATGCTTGAGTACACGCTCACCCATTGTACGTTTTGTGCCCTGTATAGCTCAGTATACTACGTGAGACTTCTTCAGGATGCGGGTGGGTTTAGCGAATCTGATAAAGTTTTTTGTTGGTTACATCGGAACTTTTTTTTATTACCAGTGCCTTTCTGCTTGTGGATTCCATCTAACTGATTAGGAATTAGCTGATATGTTTATAAACCAGCAGAACTGTCTATTGATCCGCTTACTAGCGCAACTCAGCAGACATCCGCCTTCCTCGTCTGCTAATTATGAACTATGTACACGTTACTGTGAGGACAGCTGACTGTGATATACGTCTGAATGCTACGAACTCGGACCGCTTTCTTGATCTATCAGAACTTCCCATCCCGGTTAAAGTTCTAACTTGAATGAGAGCCTCGAACTCCCATCTGTCAGAAAGGAAACCTCTTTTTGTCATCTTTCCTTCAAGGTTTATTGGTGTCGGGCTACTGCTTCTGCATGCCATGGCAAATTATGAGCACTTAACTTCATTCCCATGCATTTGATGAATTAGCCAACTAGGCCATAATTTCCTTTGTCTGTTGCTCACAGAGTATACGAAACCAAAATATTCCTGGAACAATGGCCTTCTGCCCTTCAGTGAAGTTTCCTTGAATGGACCGTGATTGTGAGATTTATGACGGAAGGCAAGGACACTTGGCCATCATTCTAATGCACATGAATAGCTTCAAACCGTCCGTAACTGAGAGGCAGCAATAGTTTTGTCGGATAAGAAAATGTAACAGAAATGTTCGGCTACACTTCTTTTCATGAATTGTCAGGTGTCAAGATGCTAAGACCTCAGCGACTCCTTTCATGTCTGACTGAAATTTAGCCTATTCCAGAGAGAAACTCGCCAGTATTCACAAAATATTTTGTGTAATAATTGTTGAAGCTACGGCAAAACAAAATACACAATGCAGTTGATAGATTTTAAAGCGATTAATATGATATACCGCGTGTGATATTTTTATAAGCTGGATGATGAACATGATGACCGGATCGGGTCGCAAAATCTAGCAATTTACAGAAAATGGATTTATTGTTTTTATAATAAAACAATTGTGTTGGGTTGTGGTCTGTACAAATTGCATTGCTTTGTGTTATTTTGCCTTCATGTCCATTGCATCCTCTGACTGTATGTTTGGCTACGACCATTTCCTTCATCATTCTGTCTAGCTCATTAGACATCATCATCCTGTAATTCACTATCTTACAAAATGAGTTACTGACGATGTCGACCAATGGAGTTGGACATGAGCAATGCTCGGTGACCTGTAATAGTCGAGAATTTTCTCATTATGTTATTGATGTTATGAGTCGGCTATTTTGCTTTGTTTTGCGTGGAATGTCATGTCACTCTATCACGAAGAATTATAATTAAATTCGGCCAGTAAACTGCCAAGTAAAGCTTGATGCCCAAGTAACAAACGTATATTCGAACCCAGAAGAGCCATCATTACTGTAACCCGTATTACTATACGACTAGAGCAGCTTTACGTGGTGAGGCGCCAAGGGTAATCGTCATTTGTGAAGTAATTGAAAATCGCCCAGCTGTTGAATATTTGTCTCTAATGGCGAGGTAATGTGAACTGCCATTACCGAAATTGGTTACTAAAACAGGCCTCCTGAATAGGAGACAGTAATTATTGTGTCATATGGTCTGGATTGTGTTTCATCGACAGCAGTTTGTCAGTTAAATGATGCTGAGCATGGAAAAGTCTAATATTTTTATTATCTCAAAAAAAAAAGAACATCAAATTCTCCGTTAGAATACAGAATACGGTTTTGTTTACAATGCAAAAGAATTGAGGGCACAAAGGGCCCATGTGGAGTGAATTTATGGGTATTTGAATTGGAGTTCGTCAAGTTGATCATACTTTAGAACGTTTTCTTGTCTCAGTACATTTAGACTTGGACTCTAATTATTCGTAACACTATTACGTTTAATAACGTGTAGTTTAGGGCGATAGTCTTATGTAAGTAAATGTAATATTTTTCTTGTATACTTATAAAACAGGGGTTTCGCATGTAGTCTGAAACTCACAAGATATAGTACTTTTTCATTCCTCGGAAACAGTAATCAATATATTTATCTCAGTATTTAATCAACTTGATGCACAAAATTTGTTTCACAATAAGTTTTATTTCATGCATGAAATAAAACTTATTGTGAAACAAATTTTGTGCATCAGTTTGGTTAAATACCGAGATTAATATACTGAGATACAGCACGGTCAGCAAAACGTAAAAAAAAATAATCAATATACTTTCCCAATTCTTGTTTTTGGAATGTTCTCTTTTATGTGCGTAAATATGTGTGTTTCTTTACAATATGCGTGCGTTATATGGCAATCTATTTCTTATTTCAAAAATTATTGAATTACTTCCTTGGTTATTATGAAACCGTATATATATATATATATATATATGTGTGTGTGTGTGTGTGTGTGTGTGTGTGTCAGGTACAATGATACATTTTACGATCCCAGGGTCGCGCGGTGTATGTCGTGGGTTTGCGGCCGCTCGCTTGCTGTTATTGCGGTTTCGAACCCTGCCGAGATCATTGATGTCTGTCTCTTTTGTGTGTGGTGTGTTGCCAGGTAGAGATCTGTGTGTCGGGCTGATCACTCGACCAGAGGAGTCCTACCGAGTGTGTTGTGTCTGAGTGTGATCGTGGAGCCTTGAAAATGAGGAGGTCCTGGCCCACTAGGGGATGTTCCACCATCGTAAAAACACTACTAATACACTACTAATCCCTCCATGTTATATATCCCCATTACATAACTGAAGAACATGAGGGCTACTTAACTTCTTTAAATCTTTCTTTACAAAAATCAGTTTTACTGCTGGTTTCTTGTTTACTGCAGGCAACACTTAAATTTTCTTTTTATGTTTTTAGAAGTGAGGTCTAGACCCTGCTGACTTGGTGCATGGTAACAGAAATGAGTTTCGTTCGGTTGCTGACCGGACATTAGTATTAGATAAACTATGCAGATCTCAGACAGGTGAGATCATCCTGAGGCCATATAAGCTGATGGTGGCGGAAGCAGGCTGTGCCTACAGAATCATTGAGAAGGAAAGAAGCTTTGAGCATAATTTTGATCCTTCTAGCTTCAGTAAGCGTTGCAAATTATAACCACTAACCAGTGAATAAGGACAACATTGGGAATTATTTTGGTTTTATTGGAAACTTTCGGACGGGGGGGGGGATGATAGCCATAGCTATTTCCTTGCCAGCCAAGCCCCTAATTAGTTACCATACAGTGTGTCATGTCCGTCTGTCATAGTGTATGTAGCTCAGTAGAATAAAGCGTTTTAATTTTTTGAAATGATGGTGTGAGTGAACACGCCGGTCAAGGTGCTCTGCAGTGCAAGATCAGCACATTCCTTGTTGCGATAGTCCCAACCAGTGCACTAAATATCGGAACTGAGAGGCTCCAGGATGATCATCCTCTCCCATACTCCTATCGGGCCATATACCGCTCGGAGCCCCTTTGTCCAAACCCAACGGAGCTAACGCTACCGAAACAACAGCGCAGCCTGGGTGGAAACACTATACTGACACGGTAAGGGGAGACGGTCTGCCATTGCGCACCCGGAACCCCGCCATTACACTTTTAACCCAACTCAAGGATTAAAAATAGAAAAGAAGAAACTAGCCAGAAAATTTGGATATAGTTACACTGCAGCATCCTTCATTCCATGCACTATGATATATTGAAACTTTGGTAACACCAACAAATGCACAATTCCACAATCTGTATATTTTATATTACTTAGCTCCTACATGTTTCGGCATTATCGCCGTCTTCAGGGGCTTTACACCAAGTTTTCTTTAAAATATACGCAATACAAATATTTGTAATAAACACACGTTTGTTGTGATGTCATTAGTGCAGATTGTGGTTAAAATTGCTACATATATATATATATAATCATCATAACAAATGTATGTTTATTATAAACTCTTTTATTGCTGTACGTTTCAAAGAAATTTGGGCGTAAAATCATTGAAGATGTCGACAATGCCGAAACATGTAAGAACTAAGTAATACAAAAATACATAAATTGTGGATCTGTGAATTTTTCGGTGTTACCAGAGTTTCAATAGTCAGACTGTATCTGCCTTAGGAAAACAACGCTTTAAAGCTCTGTAGTTACCAAGGGAGTTCCTGCGCATTATTCTGTTGCAGGTACGTTAAATTCAACTTCTTAGCCTCGAAGCCAGGCAGTGTCGGAGATAGTAAAAATACTCACACAATTAGCCCGCGTACCGAATATGTTTCGCCATCCACTACAGTTCACATATTGTCGGTATAGACAATGCTTCCATCTGTTGATCTGTCACCCCCATATCTCATCTATCTCGTAGCAAGCTGCCGTGTTTCTGTACAGTTGTACAGCGGCTCAGAAGGTCAGGTTGTTACCTTGTCACACCATTGTGAAAAGTTGACCCTACAGCACATACACGTACACTTGATTATTTCATGGTTCTGTCTGCCTACCTTTCTGCAGTGTCCACCTCTGTTTGCCTTCTGCCCATCTCTGTACCTGTGCGTCTGTCGGAATTTCTCTCTGTCGTGTAGCCCATAGAACACCTGAACTCAGCCGTAAGGCATGTGGGTCATGGTCTTAAGTGCGAGGTTCTGGCATCCGTGCACAGGGGGAAGTGTAAATTTGTAAAACGTTTCTAAGAATTCTCTCTCAGGATGAATGGTACTATAACTGTAATTTTGTCAAAACGCGAATTCGCTGCTCATGTCACTTGGTCTCGCAGCTGTTGCACTGTCCCCACTCGGAGCCAGAGTCAAGTCTAGAACTACGGGAGTCAAGAGAGGTGTAAAAAGCTCTCTCGGTTGTCTTGCAGTTGTCTCTGTTCTTGTTCCGCTTGCATCTGCTGAGAAATATAACCCTCTTACTGCCAAGTCCATTTAGACAGACTGCGGTCTAATTGCAAGCCTGATCAGTGGAAACTGAAACAATAGCCAAAATTTAAGCATTATCAAACGGTTTGAATTTAAAAGGTGCGCCATCTGCTAACATACATGGAATTCTGATAATCAGATCCTATTGGGGCTTGCCTAGTCAAACGTAATTGATTGATTGTATTGTTTGGCCAGCAGGGAAATACTGAAAACGTGCTACTGTAGCTGATGTGTTAATTTTACTGCCGTAATCAAAACCGGGATTTGCAAGTTATAAGCTCCAATTCGTAGTAAACACAAGTGTTTACCAACTGTTTCCTTAGTCCATTGTCCGCTGCAGTCAATGGGAGTCTTGCAGGACAATGAAGAAGTCGTACTGTACCAGCACACACCTCTTGCTTGTTCTAAATGATCTTCACCCGTAATCCTGCAGTGGCCTCTAAGTGCGGGCTGGAAAATATTCTGGCAGATATAAACGGATGGGACAACAATTTCCCCTTCTTTGCTGTCCGCTACAACAAGCACAACATCAGTTGAGTGTCAAGATCTATCGTAACTGGGGGCTTCGAATTTTTTGCCACTTTGCCATATCACTTCCTCCTGTGAAATTACACTTTTCCGGCTCTCCTTTCCAGGGTCTTTGCTTTATGATATTCTTTAACAATCCATTTAAGGGGTTTTCTATGTCGTGTGCGATTTTTCATGTACTTTTGACTTTATTTTCAAAATGACGATATGTAGATGTGGTCAGTGTGAATGTGTTTAAAAAGACAACTAGAGAAACAATGTGAGTTATAATTGTATAATATTTGCATGTTTTATGTGTAGTATCAGCAATACACTAACATTAAAGCTAATGAATACGAAAGGCACGGATAGGAACAGACACGCGTAAATCGTCGCATATTTTCGCCGCGGGGATTCTGGTTCCCTTCCAGAGCAGTGCATAGGGGGATGTGTGGTTTAAAAAAGTAGCAACAGAACAAGTTTCCGTGTGTTATTCGGAACTAGGATGCAAGTTGTCAGTCTTATAGTTCTTCATATTCATTTGTCATCCAAGAGGCGGACGTTGGTCCAGGTTCAGAAGATACAGTTCTACCCCCTTCCCATAAATAAAAAGACTGTCCAGTGAATTAATACTCTTTCCTGTTATTTTTGATGCAGAAGAGAAAAGATCGGTGGAAAGGCGCTTTCTTAGTGTCATAGGTTATACAGTGTATGTCCTTTATGACGTTCAGGTGACTGTGCATCGTGATAAATTCTTATAATAAAACCAACTAGATGCACTAATTTCTCAAATTTATTTTTGGAATAAAACTCTACATGTTTAGGACAGTTCCTGTGTCCATCATCAGGAGTTTCTCGCTGTACATACAGCAATGGTATATGTCATACAGGTTTGGTGACAGCTTGCGCTGTCAGCAGACCTGTATGACATATACCATTATTGTGTGTACAGTGAGAAACTCCTGATGATGGACAGAGGAACTGTCCGAAACATGTAGAGTTTTATTCCAAAAATAAATTTGAGAAATTAATGCATCTAGTTGGTTTTATTATAAGAGTGTATGTCCTCTAAAGACAGGATGTTGGTAAGCAGTGAATTTAAAATTAAGAGAGAGAGAAAGAGATGTTTCGATATTGTAAAGTACTTATCACTTCCCTGCTTAGGCAAATGCTGGGAACGAGATCTGTGAATTGGACATGGGACTTCTAGAATAGGAAGTACTGTCAATCAGTATGTTTGAAAGTGGTGAAATGTGAACTGCTTGAATGCAGCGAGAAGCCTTGTGTTTCAGGGTAGTCATACCGTCGCAAATCCGGCAGAAAGTCTGAGAGAAAGCTAGCATTGAACTCCATTTTAAGAAAGGGGATAGGTGAATGATAAACATGAGGAACTATTGCTGCGTGGGTGCCACAGAAGGTTATTCCGAAATGACTGCGGAGCGGAGAGCAGATTTGTGTACTTTTAAAAACCAAGTAGCTATCAATTTACATTGACTGAACAGACCTTACGGGCATGGGTTAAGTCTTCTGGGATGTTACGTCATGGTGGAATCATAAACAGTTTCGAATGTTTCTAAAGAGCATAATGCTTCCATTTTTAGGGTCAAGGAGTGCAAGGAAGGTAGCCGCGCAGAGAAATATGAGTGTATAATGTCAGGAAAACTGGGATTGTGGCCCAGTGGGATTGGGTAAACTGTGCATTGGACGGTGTCCGAAATTGCAGGAAGGTAAAATGACACCGACCGGTCACGACCCCGCTCAGAGCATAGCTCCACCACCCCACAGGCCTGTAATCCCAGTTGTTCTGATATATGTATATATATATATATATATATATATATTACACCCATATTCTCAGACCAAGCTACTGTTCTTGAATTCCTTTTCCCTAAGTTTCTTCAAAACGAAGGTGATTATTTGCAAGTTGAAAGACAACATTCCAGAAATTGAAGTATAATGCACGGAATGGAAAATGGAAAATTCCAGAAGATTTAAATCTTTAACGCCGATGTGAGAACTGAGGATTTAGTGTTATATATATATATATATATTGGTTCATTGTATCTTATGAACGCGGACGTGAGCAGTGGCAAATGAAGCGAAGAGTTGCTAATTGAACTGACAGATAAGAATGTTTCTTTTGAGTTACGGAATTATCACTTTGTGAGGTTGTTTATTGTGTCATGTTGCTACGCCAGAAGGTAAACACTAATGGGATTTGAAGTGATAGTATTAAAATAAAATACCTTGTATGTTTTGTTGTAACTTCCTGTTACCGTATTATTTAAAGCCCGGATTTGTAATCCATTTAACTAATATGCAAATTCTCTGTTGTCCTCGACATTTCACGCCGCATGAATATGAGTCATGATTGCCACATATGTTGTGCTTATGGCTGAACGTACTGGGAATATGATGGTACGGTTTCAGCATAACTATCGCGCAATGTCTTTTGCTGCGGCGCGTCAGTGACGACTCTCTCCATGGTTATCAGTGTCTGGCAGTACTAGTTCATAGTTACGTTGTTTGTACGCACTGAAGTGGTAAGAACGTTGACACATTGTGCTGCTGACGACGGCCTTTCTATTCTACAGACGCACGCACAAAATAATTGTTATTAATTCAGCCAAGAGTTCGTAGACGGTAAATGAGAAAGAAGAAATGAAATGAGGTAGGCGTTTTGCTACAATAAGCATAGCCATTCATGATACGCCTAGTTAAATACGTCTCCTGGGGCTGTAACTTAGCTTTATAGATACTGCCGTTTACATCAGTGAAGTTGCTGTCGAGCAGTTACTGTGTTTGTGTGGTCAGCAGTTAAAACTAACAGTTTCGCGCTTTGTGTAATCTAATGTTATGAAATATTTTACGTTACTTAAACAAGGATTTTGATCGGGATTCTGAGGGTGCAGATCTTTAATATGAATAAAGAAATGACGAATCTGACACTACGTTTGTTACTCTGCTTGTTTCTGTGTGGAACTGACAAACTGATGAGCGTCCTACATTCTCGTAGAGGCACCTGCTTCGAATCCCAATATGCGTTAAACATCCAATATTGGGAATTTATCTACTGAAGTGGTTCTTCAAAATTTTTTATGCAGCGTAGAACTACTGAGTTTATTATTATTATTATTATTTGTTGTTGTTGTTGTTTCTGTGGCTGCAGTTATCCTGACTGAAAGTCTGAGTACACGAATGTGTTAGCAGGGAAGTTAGCACCTTGCATCAGAGTCATTCTTCACATGTTAATGGCCTCACAGCTAATAAAAAATTTAACCGCATTGCAGAGCCTCGACAGTGCATTACACTGTTTTCAAGAACCCGTGCCTGACAACTAGCCTGAACTGAACCAAATCAATCCCTTACACAGACTGACAACTTGCTTCTGTCAGATATGTTTTAATGTGCACCCGTCAATTTCTAGATCTCCCAAGTGACTTCTGCCCTTGATACTTTCTATACTTGTCATGCGTGCTACCTGTCCAGCTTGTTCTGTATTACTAAAAGCATCCCACAAATTTTCTTCACTGTTCAGTCAATCACATCTTCCTTAAAATGCTCCTTCGATTATGTACTTGTATTTCTACGTAATGGTGGTCGAATGGAACTGCCGAAACTTTTTGTAGGAAAACAAATAAATTAGCTTACAGTGTTCAAGTGTTGTATTTATCTGGATATAAAATTGATATTAATTACCTCCCTGCTTCACATATTTTGCAATTGCACATCTAACTCTAGTACCTTCTTATAATAAAACCAACTAGATTCACTAATTTCTCAAATTTATTTTTGGAATAAAACTCTACATGTTTCGGACAGTTCCTCTGTCCATCAACAGGAGTTTTTCACTGTACACACAGCAGTGGGTATGACATACACCATTGTGTGTTCATAGTAAAAAAAACTCCTGAGGATGAACAGAGGAATTGTCCGAAACATGTAGAGTTTTATTCCAAAAATAAATTTGAGAAATCAGTGCATCTAGTTGGTTTTATTATAAGACTTTATCGCGATGCACGGTCACCTGAACGTCAGACTGTGGTACCTTTGTAGGAAACAATCCTTTCATTCTTTCGTGGTTTATTTCTGTCCCTGATGCAGCTGCGACCCTAAAGTGCATCTTACCCTATTTAAAAAGCCAGAAGTGAGGCGTGGCTAGATGTAGCGAGCGAATTGCGGGTTGCTTAAGTCCACTTTTATGTGATAGAAGTCTGTGTTCCTTTCCACATTCATTGCCAAGCTTCTCACTTAGGACGTGGCATTCTCTTGCCGAAAAATGTGGACAGCATGAGGCATTTGCATTTAGATACTTTGTTACTGTTGAATGGTGAACGAAAAATACAAGAATGTGTCTGTGGTCTTCGAATCTTCTTCTTGGGCGTTGCATTTAATAATAAATAGTTGAAATATAAGGCTTATATGCAGAGCGTATTGGAGCTACGGGCACAATGCAGACTTCTCTGACTTTAAATCCATGTCTCGGTGCTTCGTTACTGATTGATAAACTGAGCTTTTACCAGCCCCCAGAGGCTTAGTAAATAAACACACGTATAGGAAAACTATGTCGCTATCCATTTTCTTTTGTTTCCATTGTATCTAGTACAATGCAGCTCGCGTTACTGTATGGTTAGATTAAGAATGCTTCAAACAAAACTCAGCTGAAAGAACCAGCATTTTTAAATTCTCATCTTGCAATTCTGAGCATGGAGGTAACATGCCTCGTAATATTTCCAGAATGTCCTTTGTTGCATGTCTTTCAACCCTTAATTTTGCACTATTTCCATTCACTGTATTCAGTGCCATTTTAGCTGCATACTTACAGGATCCTTCATTATTCCTTCTCCTTTGTCTTTGGTTCCAATCGAGTTCAAACAGCTCCACTCGGCTTGAAGTCCGGATGCTATTCGTATTGGTACCGCTAGAAAGAAGAATTCCCTTTGTCTTCCTCTTTGGAGGTCGCGTTCCACAGTAACCTTTATTCCTCTAACCATCTTACTGTGTATGAATTTTATTCTCTTCTCTGCTTTCCTTCTCGTGTTTCATCTCGCTAACTACAACAGCGACGTCTCTCTTCCTTCTGTATCAGTTTCTGAGGTTTCTTGTTCTTAATGTTTCTCTCTTTCACTCTGCGCGTTCCTACTTGTTTTTCTGCAGTTGTGCCTCGTCATTGAACATACGTGTCATCATAATTAACGTCACGTTTCTTTCACTTGTTTCTGCTTAAACATTACAGCTGAATCACTCATCTCCTTACTTGTCTTCCTAAATTTCAATTTCATTTCTTGCAGCGAGGTGTGTTAGATTACGTTTTCTACTATTCTGTTATTTAGCTAAATATCTCAGCGTATTTATCTTCTTAGGTATTGTGCACTCGATTATGTTAGTACAGCTCATCTTATCGCCCCTACCATTCTCTGTCTTTCAGAACGTGTTCATACGCCCTCCTGGATATTGCGTAAAATATAGGTAAAGTTCACCCTAGAACAAGCCATGAAGGCTCATAGGGGGAGAAGAGGTATAGCTCTACTCTTTCTTTAAACTGGGCACTAGATGGGGGTGGGTGGCCAACGCCACGCCCCGGCCGCTTTACCCCCGGGAAAGAGACCCGGTACCCATTGTATAGGAGGCTTGGTGGGCCGCAGGGTCGGTCTGGACGTGGGCGGAAAATCTCGCCCACACCGAGATTCGATCCCCGGACCGTCCAACCCGTAGAAAATCGCTATACCGGCCCACCTGGATATTGCGTTCTATTGTTAATGAGATGCTGCATAGTCAATAACGACAAGGCTGTTTTAGCCCCGCTAAGGACATCCTGTCGAAGTAAACGAAAAACAGGTTCTAGTATAAGTTTCCAGGCACATTTATTTCATTCTCGCATTGAACCATACTGCAGACAAAGCAAATCGCGTAATTAATGCTGGCAACAAAATCCATAACAGGAGACGGTTCTGAGTCACTATAATCTACATTCCATTCTCACCACCAATTTTCTTCATTGTTTTCCTCCCACATCTTCGATTTCCTAAGTTTCAATTTTAATTATGTTTCTTCAGACACATTGTGTGCTTACTGCTTGTGTTCCTTCCCTGATTTATAGTGTTGAAGTTTCGACCGAAGTACATCGCTTTTAGATACCTAACTGGTCGTCGAAAAATGAATAACACACTTTTTGCTGTGGCATATGACGGATTTTTTTATTTTAAAAGCAGCGCCAACATTCTTTTAACGAATTACTCTCAAGTAACGGGATTACATTTGTTTAAGCACACTTGCTGTAAGAGAATTGTGTCCTGTGTTGCTATTATTGTATAGCATATTCTCCTCCTATTATTCATGTGAAAAAAGAAAGGCCCCTTCTCGCATAAAATGGCTAGATGTCAGCAGCAGTTTAATGCATGTCACAGTGTACTTGTGTAGTTCCCGGGAGAGGCCTCCGCGGAGAATATTAACCTTTTGGCGCCGGAATTATTTTTTTAATTTTAGCACATCCTGTATATAAAATGTGAATAATACAGGAACCAAATACGTTAGAATTATGAAACAAAGTGCATTTTGAAGGAAAAACACTGAGAGTATATACCATGTTTAAAATATTCAGTACCTATATTTGTTGAATAAATATATAAAATGCAACTTTAGAGGTTAGCGGTGCGGTACGACTACCTTAGTTGACATTAGGCTTCAAAAGATTAAAGTATGTGTGCAGCAATGTACGCTTTGTGAGTAATCACACCAACTCCGTTTAGAAGGATCAGAGTTTCTAGGGCTTCCTGTCGATCTCATTATAGCGGAAGGACATTAGTTCTTGACTCGTGGGCGTCATTTTGAAAATGGCTAGGCTTGTTGACTGATGAGTAATTGATTGAGGGCCGTGATAAGTGCCGTGCAATGCATCATTCTTTGCTGTCATGATAATGACATAAAATGGCCTTGTAAAAACAAATATTCGGGGACTTCAGCAACAGCTACGCAGTCTAGTAACTCTTTAAAGACGAATGGAAGACTGCTTTATTTAAAGACCGCGCAGTAAACACTTTCCTTCTCGGTTATAAACCCAGTGAGTTTATGGTGTAAGTGGCACAAGTCGCTGGTTGTACTCAAATACAAAGCACGTAAATACTACGTGGGCAGAGCGTACAGTTGTTGAATGTTAAACCTGTCAGTGCATGACGTAACCAGTAGGCTTTAAAAGGTTAATGTTTATGTACTAGCGTGAAAATAAATGGTGCTCTGTTTTCTGACACCTTCTTGACTATTCAAAACAAATAGCCCACGATCGGGAAAGACAGAAATAATTCAACTGGCTGTTATCCCGAGGAAAGATGACGATGTTTAGATATTTAAGCTTCAAATGTAATTATTAATGAGATACATTAACTGTTTTTATCAAGAAATTTACCTGATTTATATAACATTTATTGCCGGTCCCAGTGGCCGCGCGGTATAAGGCGTAGGTCTGCTACCGCTGTTCTCCTGAGATTGTGGGTTCGAATCCCGCCGGGGGCATGGTTGTCTGTCTCTTGTGAGTGTTGTGTGTTGTCAGGTAGAGGTCTCTGCGACGAGATAATCACTTCTTTTGAGGTGTTCTACCGACTGTGGTGCGTCGTTGTGTGTGACGTAGAAACCTCATGCAAGAGAAGGCCATAACCCGCGTTGGACCCTAACGCCAAAAAAAAAAAATCATTCCTACCTCGCAATAGGAAACTCTATGTCTGCCACAAACACCAAATAGTTAATACTGTTCCTTCTGATAAACAGACACAAATATGTTTTCTGACCGCAACTCGGAATTCTGTGATGTCCAATCATTTTGTACGTTTAATTACCACTAGGTTTTGTGGTTTATATTATTAATTAAACAATTCCCCACAACAGAATAGTTCGTCCTGAAGTTACAGATGGGGAAACGCCCTTCAGAGATGGTGGATAACTATGATTGTATTTAATAAAGAGTCGCGGATTAAGGGGGTGGTCCGCCCACTTCCGGGTTCCGCGTGCTAACAATATTAATGTGAAGAAGACGTAACAATAAGGTAGGTAATATTTTTCACTCACAAGGATGAAACAAGTCACTTTTGTAGGCTAGACGGCCGAGGTTCAAATCCTAGGAGAGACTCAGGTATATGTGCATATACCTGAGTCACGAAGCCTTGTGTCTGGAATAAAACGCTCATATATAACATTAAGTCACGAGACCGGTACACCTGCATCCCGGCCAGTCTGCAGTACATCACATGCGTCTGAAGTCAGCACACTGGGACACAGATACTAAACACCACTCTTTTGGTCTGTTAATTGTCTCTGCTGCTGTTGGTTGAAGGGCGGGAAAGGCGAAAAGGTGGAAGTGGTTTGCCTTTTGTTGGGTGATAATTGCGGATGAAACTCTGATCGCCCCTGTCTTTCTACTTTGTAACCGATCGCTGGTGATAAACAGAGGTGCGTTTGTTTCTGCTGTATAATGAAGCGCTGTTGCTTTTGTGTGCTGGGAGAAAATTAAGCTATTGACACGCGCGTGTGTGTGCGTGCGTGTGAGGCAGATTGATTGGTTGGCTGATTCACCTCGGAGCTACTTACGTGCTATCTCGTTCCACACGGTAACATGGAGGGGTTGCAACACGTATGAGATTCGATCCAGACATCACTCCTGCAAAAGGGGCGCTTAATCAGATTAACCCTTATTTTTATAGACGTACACATAGTAACACGCCGATCTATTCTACTGAGCTGCAGGATATTTCGATATACTTATTACGCAGAGAGGGAAGAAGGGGAATTACTTGCTACTAAGTAGCATTCTATACTTTTTAGGTCTACGTAACATTAATTTCTGGCTTCCGATTTGGATTTTGATTACCATCGTATGTGAACTTTATGTTTTGTTGACCGTGCATCTCGTTATAATCTTCGTGAATAACCAAATTTACGCACAATTCTTTTCCATGTACGTTTCTTTCTATAGTTCCATCCAAACCTGCGTACCAGCAGGCAATCTACACAGAGTGACATATACCAGATGTCGTATTGATACAGTTAATTCTTCTGATGATGGACACGTAGCTGTGCGAAACATGTAGAGAATAGATATAAACATACATGGAAAAGAAATGTGCGTCAAGTTGGTTATTTACAAAGATTAACTGTATGTGACGCATTTATTGCACAGTAAGTTGTTGGTTTGAAATATGTTTCAAACCGAAATATCCCCGAAGCATACAAATGATTTGAAATTACGTTATAAGCAAGTTCTATCTACATCTTAGCGCAGAACGTTTCGTTAACTAAAATTCTCCGTGCGCTGCCAAACAGAGTTACACCCCGTGACACAACGCCTCTGTGTTGTTTCAGATCTGTTCTTGGAGCAAGAGGGCTCACAGAAGTAGTGGGTCATGTGGACGTCGGCAGCAGCCTCGCCACTGTGGGCTGTCGTCCTGGCGGCGCTGGGAGCAGCAGCCATAGGAGGTAAGGTTAATGCACCCGTTGCGTTTTTATGCTCATTTAGAAGTGGCATGTGTAAATGAGCGTAAACTGGCAGGATTAATGTATACAGAATACATACTGTGAGCTCTTACGGATAACATGCTCAAATGCGAGTAAGCAGGTGCTTAAAAGATTAGTATGTCTACAATACATACTTTCACACTTATAGACGGCATGCGCAAATAAGCAGGCTTCTGGCTCCAGATTAACACATGAAGTGTACTGGGCGAACTCTGGGATAACTTGCACCATTCGACAGACACTGGAGTGTTTTGTGCGCGCTTGTATAGATGGTATGCGCACATGGACACTCACGTGTTAGATACTTGCAGGACTTCCACTACGCGCACTTTGAAGCGACACCCACAACAAACGGTTGCTTGGCATGCACTGGCGCACATAGTAATGACATGCAGCAGTAGGCAGATGCATGTTGAGTTGAATGCTTAACGCGGTGTACCTCGTATAAGGCATTCAACTTTTCAGTTACCCTGTCGAAGGTGGAGTCATTTCTGCTATGAAGGTGAAACATAAGTGATGTTCTGCATCCATAGACCGCACGGAATGACAGTCTCTTGTGACACGACTAATGGTCCATTTGCAGTAATCATACTGGACGGAAACTGTGACTTCTTTCTGCTGTCACGTTGAATCATAGGGACGAAATTCATGGCTCTTCGGAAAAACTGAGCAATATAAACAGTAATCTGTAATATAATTTCAGCGTACATTTTTTGAAGTTTTTTATGTATGGTATGTGATTTAAATTGCAATATTGTGGTTTTTTTTTTTGCGCAACAGCCCCAATGGGCCATGGCCTCCTTATTCAGGAGGTTTCTAGATAACACACAATGACGCATCACATTCGGTAGGACTCCTGGACGAGTGATCAGTTCGTCGCAGAGACCTCTACCTGACAACACATAACACTCACAAAAGACAAATATCCATGCCCCCGGTGGTATTCGAACCCACAATCTCAGCAGGCGAGCGGCCGCAGACCTACGCCTTAGACCGCGCGGCCACTGGGACCTGCTAAATTTCAATATTATACCGACTCTAATTATGAACTTAGTAGAATAAAACGTGACATATTTAAATTTCATAATACATTTGGAATGAGTTATAAAATACAGGGTTATTCAAAATGATTGTCGGGGTTTTAACAACTTGTCATACACAAAACACTTGAGATAGGAGTAAATGTGTTTTTTTATTTAATAGAACAACACTCCAAGTTTTCGTTACATACCTTACAGGTGCTCTATATGTGCACCCTTTGTGATTCTACAAACATCAACACGATAATCGAGTTCATTCCAAACAGTTTGTAGCATGTCAGCGGTGATTATCGATTATCGTGTTGATGTTCGTAGGATCACAAAGGGTGCACATATAGAGCACCTGTAAGGTATGTAACAAAAATTAAATAAAAAATACATATACTCCTATCTCTAGTGTATTGTGTATGACAAGTTGTTAAAGCCCCGACAATAATTTTGAATAACCCTGTATACAAATAACCCTGTATACAAATAACCCTGTATACAAATAACCCTGTATACAAATAACTTTTCACCTCAATGAACCAGCAGTTATGAAATTTGTGTTTAACTGAGAAGGGTGGTTTTGGAATTTTAAATTTAACCTGAATGTTTTTGAGGTTTTAGTTTAAACCTAGTAAATACGTCCTATGTCAGTTGTAAATATAGTGTGGTTACTGCATGGTACAAACCGAATGTGTAAGTTAACATAATCTGCGTATGTTATAAAACCAATCAGTTAATTCCGTATTGTGCAGTAATCGATATTTGTTCTCAGATATATATGAAACATATCATTTCACTATGTGGGAAGGGTGTAGAATTTCCATGTGTTCAGTGTGGTGGCACTGAAAGTAACCGCTTGGCTTTCAAAGGTTTAATATTTCGAACAAATTTGTACACACAGGAATATGACGTGATGTGAGGAATGAGAATGTGTTGGAGGGATTAAATATATATTTTTTGTGGGAGCCATCCCGTTGTGTCGTAGTACTAACTAAAATATCGTTCAGTCAAAACACAATACATTCAGTAATGTAATTATTGAATATGAACATTCAATAATGTAATTATTGAACAGATTGTTTTGTTTTGACTGAACGATATTTTAGTTAGATTAAATACAACGTATAGCTGAGTAAACAAAAGGGTCTGTCCTATATAGAACCTGGCTTTAATGCTTTTGGGGGTGGAAGGGGGTCCTGTTGTATTTCACGCACGGGTAAATAAATGGTTATGGAGGTGGTGACAAAGCGCTGTCACTTTCCTAAAAGACACTTGGAGCGAAATGAATAAATACTCTGTATTCTGGCAAACACACTGATACGTTAAATTATGGACCCTGCTACACAGATGGAATTTCAAAAATTTTGTGTCGAACGTGGAAGATTTCTGTCCTTTTACACGAAGTAGCGAGGGGCGTGTGAACACGAGGTCTGTTACTTCCCTTTCCCTATACGCCGTCTCAGTTACACCTCGCCACCACCCTCGCTTTATCCATTACATGACCCTGGTGCTGAGTGCCTCGCACTATCTGAAACCCATCTACAAAATCCTTCGCTTCTAACTCCTGGACTTACTTTAATATTGCTATGAATTCCATTTCCATCGACCAAACAACACACATTCTTCTGCGTAAGCCCACATCTTATCTGGCCTGTTTTATTTTTCATCAACGAAGATAAAATTTTCTTGTAAGTTCCTTTGAAGATTAGTCACTTTCAAGCTTCCCACTCAGTGTGAAGTAGAGAGGAAAGCCTGCATAGAAGAAAATGATCTTCACTTCACGAGATGTGCCTTTAATGTAATTTGACAAAGAGTCCGAATGAATTAAGCTGACAGCAGAGTCGACTGGTTAAGATTCATTGTCTCTGTTCTTTCTTTTTAGACAGATATTAAATGACTGCGATGCGAGGCAGGTGGTCGTGTGAGTAGTAATGCTGAGCTGTGCGAATGTGTGACCGTTAGAGCACCGTAGCTAAATGCCACGACCACGATATTCAGTTTACCTTCAAATTTTGGGGTACGAGTTTGTGTTTTGATAGGTTTCCCAGAGCTGTGGCTCGTGACGTTCCTTATAAGCACTGGCAGATAAGCAGTGGAATTTCCGAGGACAGGTGCCTTATCTGTCCCACACTGTGCAGTGCAGAAGTGTCCAAATAGACTTGCCTGTAATGTAGACCTTTGAAATATTTATGTTATGTTAAATTTGAAGACGTTTCACAAACGCAGTTTTGTGCTTAAAGAGCGGTTCCTAAGGGAAATGGAATAATTTAGTAATCAACAATTTTCTGTTCATATCCTATGGGAAAGAGTAAAATAATCCCAATGCGTTAACGTCAGCACGATCAGCAGCAGTAACAACAACAACAACAACAACACAGTATAAGTCATTTCATGCTTATTCCACGTTAATGGGTGTTGGTCTCTTAGTTTTGTCTTGGACCACTTAATGTTTCTGCCAGTCGGAATGCGTGTACTGTTCATTATTAATCAATGTTGTGTCCACCTAAACGTGCAAACCAGAATAGTTTTACGAGAATGTGTATATGTGTTTTTTTCTTTTATGTATTTATTTTTTGTGGTCATATAATGTATATTACGCAGCTACCTTCAAACACCTCATCAGTGTTGTCTCATTTCCTCTTTATTTTCTTATCATAATTGACCTACATTTACCTAGTAGTGTAAGAAAATTTACCCCTCATTACATACAGACCAGGGCCGTTGCGCAGGGCTGACAACCCTGCCATCTTCTCGTGCCGATTGTGTAAAAATCCTGGGAGCCTCAACCTCCTGGAGCCCTAAGGGCCTGTCCAGGCTTTAGCTTCACCTTTGAATGCAGAACATCGAAGAGAGAGTTGTACTGATTGTTGACCCTTGCAGATGGGACCGATATCACCAATCTACTGTTCGTAACATCCCATTGTTTAGAAGATCTCACACTGCAGCGGAAGCCTGAAATCACACAACTTAGGGACAGACATGGTGCATTGTTCACGCCTGACGGTGGTGATATGTGCCTCTGAAACGTGCCCGCATTCCAGACTACAGCAAGTTACACAATATCAACTCTAACATATATTCTGTAGCAATATGACGCATGAATATACGTCATTAAACAGTCTAAAGGTCCAGCAATATTACAAATCCCGCAGCGGAATGGATGGCGTTCGGGCCGGTGTGTTTAGGTGGAACAAACAGCCCTATCCTGAGAGTGGATTGTCAGAAAGGTAGGACTGATTGGGCGCGATCTCAAATTCTCATTACAGTGACTACGAAGGGTACTGCCATCTTGGGGACGAGGCAGCGGGTTCCACCTGAACGTTGGCATATTGCTGTCCGTCTAACATGGCAGTACATCCCAAAAGACAGTGATCTTCGGTAGAAAGTATTTTATTTAAGACCGTTTTCTGACACCTGAGGTTAAATAAATACAGTATATTATTATTATTATCATTATCATCATCATTAACTTCAAGGACTTGAGTTTCGTGTCCTGTTCCGATCTCAGTATTACAGTCCATGTCTTATTATCGTGTCCTAGCTTCCAGGTTTGTAAGAGTTATGATGCGCCTCAAACCAGCCTCTCCTACAAAACTGCAGACCCTACCCTCACGTGGTACACGCTGCTGCATACTAAAGAGGCACTGGCGACCGAGTAAGGGCGCTATAACTGTATCACCGGGAGTAGAGAGGAAGCCATAACATAACGTCTGTCTGGAGACGCTGGGTAGCACATTTGCCACGAGGCTACTTATCGGAAGGCTAGTGACCTACCACTATGGAATGTTATAACCTACTAGCAAGTCTCAACAACAACAACAACAACAGCAGCAACAAAATAAACAACAACTTCGTCATTGACGACGAAGACATGATGATGATGATGATTATGATGATGATGAAGTACCTAAAACAGCCGCACTGGGCACTGGGCACGTACTTCGAAAGAGCGGTAATATAAAAGCACATGGATATGGCATTATAGGTACCAAAAATTGTAACCGCAAAACAGCTACTCTAGAAAGATGATTTGTTTCAGGTAAATACCGTGCATAAAGATGTTAAAAGTAATGCGTCATTCAGCGTCGCCCTCCTTCCGTACACACATACACGCCCACACTCGCGATTTCCACGCAGACAGTGTCAGCAATACATGCCGTAATTTTTCTGTTGCTCATGGTGGAGGAACGCCTAGCCTGCGTACTGCGGCAACTTCTCGTACTAGAATGTAGTGCGCGTCATCGAGACGTTACTCTTCAGGCGCAAAAGTGAAGATTTTTCTGTCATCAAGTAGTATGTTATCTCGAAACTAATGAGACTTCCAGTCAAAGAATGTAATACAAGATGTAATGAAATATAAGTTAAAGGTAAAAGTATTACCCAGTTTTAGCAATACATAAAATGGAGCATCACAGTTAAAAAGTTGTACGGAGACAGTTCGCTTAGATTTGCGTAATAAAAGAATACTATATGCATGTAAGAATATGATGTTTGGAGAACTGCGCTCTTCTGGGTTACTGCGCAGCGAGTAGTGGTTATTTTAATTTTAATTACATCCAACAAGATGCAACTATTTTGATTTATTTATTTCTAAAACGCTGTACATGTTTCAGGCGGTTCCTCCACCCATCATCAGGAGCACATAACTGTACACGCAGCTTGGGTATTGTCAGCTGCAATAGTAAATATAAATAAAAAAGCATCCCATTACAGGCCTGGACAGGCCCAGAGGGTTCCAGGAAGTTAAGGTTCCTAGATTTCGTGACAACGGCACAGGATGGTGGTAGGTTGTCAGCCTTACGCACCGGCCGCCTTTACCCCCAGG